>Ga0210402_10001263_pt1 | contig 26191 bp, 22 predicted proteins | sample IncBWC7MmetaG_FD_161055 | JGI IMG/M metagenome (GOLD analysis project Ga0210402, IMG submission 161055) | Forest soil microbial communities from Barre Woods Harvard Forest LTER site, Petersham, Massachusetts, United States - Inc-BW-C-7-M | ecosystem: Environmental > Terrestrial > Soil >... | reverse complement strand
GATGGACGAAGATTAACGCGGATACGGATCGGAGTTTTAACACGGAGGTCGCAGAGAACGCAGAGGAGGGAAGATATTTGGGGGCTGCGAAAAAACTTTGCTGCTAATGCAGCACACGGCCGCAGGCCGTGTTGGCTGTCGGGTTGCGCCAGAAAGCGCTGTAGCTGCGTTTTCTGATCGGCAACGACGGCCTACAGTTGTTTTCCGCAGCCTGCTGATATCCGCGATCATCCGCGTGATCCGCGGAAAATAAAGCAAGTGCGCATCAGTGGTTCAAAATCCGGGTTCCTGATTCTGCGATCTCTGCGGCCTCCGTGTTAAAACAGGATCAAGATTAGCTTTCATTCGCGGGTGCTGTCTCAGTTTGCCACAAACGATTGTAGGTCGGGGTTTATCCCCGACGTGTCGGGCGTAAAGCCCGACCTACCGTTTTGCAAAATGATACACTACCCATTCGCGGTTTGGCTTCCCAGTCCCGCTCCATTCTCTACGCTGGGCGTATCCATGTCCGCGCCATCGCATCCGCAGCGTCCCAAGGCCCTGGCCCTGCTCATTGGCGCCACGGCTTTTTGGGGACTGAGCTTTCCGCTCAACAAGGCCATCATGTTCACGCAGGCGCAGCTGTTGCCGGCGAGCAGCAACTGGTTCATCACCGCGCAGACGCTGTGGCCGCGTTTTACGTTGTCCCTGCTCGTGATCGCGGCGCTGGATTTTCGCGCGCTGCTCACGCTCACGCGCAGGGAATGGCGGCAGGGCCTCGGGCTCGGGTTGTTTTCCGCCACTGGCTTGCTTTTTCAAATCGACGGGCTGCAATTCACCGCGGCCTCGACCTCGGCGTTTCTTACCCAGCTTTACGCCATCCTGATTCCGGTGTGGCTGGCGCTGCGGCAACGGCGCAACCCTGGCGTCGGTGTGTGGCTGAGCGTGGGGCTTGTGCTCGCCGGTGTGGCGGTGCTTGCGCGGCTCGACTGGCGCGACCTGCGGCTGGGCCGCGGCGAGGCCGAGAGCTTGATCAGCTCGGTATTTTTCATGGGACAGATATTGTGGCTCGAACGAAAAGAATTCGCGGGTAACCGCGTGCGGTCGATGACGGCGGCGATGTTCGCCGTCGCGGCCGCGATTTTCCTCGGACTGGCGCTGGCCACGGCCGGGCGGCCGGCCGAACTGCTCGTGCCGTGGAGCTCGGGTGCGTGGGTGGATTTCACCCTTGTGCTCACGCTGGCTTGCACGCTCGGTGCCTTCCTCATTATGAATACCTGGCAGCCGAAAATCACCGCGACCGAGGCTGGGCTGGTTTACTGCATCGAGCCGGTGTTTGCCTCGCTGATGGCGTTGTTTTTGCCGGCGTGGTTTGCGGAGTGGGGCGTTTTTGTTTATCCCAACGAAATCGCGGGCGCGAACCTGCTGATCGGCGGCGGGCTCATCACCGCGGCGAATGTTTTGATTCAATTAAAACCACCGCAGTGAGACCAAACCACAAACGCCAAGGGCCAAAAAACCGGAATTAAAATCCGGGCTTAGTTAACCACTGATGGGCACTCATGTTCACTTATTTGGCTCAGATTATCTAACCGCAGATGGACGCAGATTAGCGCGGATACGGGTCGGAGTTTTTAACACGAAGGTCTCCCCGCCGCCGCGCTTGCATTCGCGCGTAGAGTGCGGCATCTTAGCCGACTCGTTCTTTGATTGGTCACGCTACCAATCCCCTGCTTGGACGTTGGTCATTCGAAATTCGTCATTCGTCATTTTCACACGGGGGTGTTCTGGATTCTACCCTTGGTTAGAGCGTGCCGCTGCCTGTCGAGCGCCGAAGGTCGCTCGCAAATCTCCCTTCGAAACAAACAAACGGCACATACGAAGCAATGCCTCTGGCGGCCTAATTGGCCGCCTCGTTCTCCCAGTGACGCCTGCTAGCTGGTGCGAACGTCGACAGCAGGAATAGCCCGCGCGGTTGTCTCCGGCGCACGGGTCGTAACTTCACTCCGAGGGCTGGCCTACGTCGAGCGCGCGCTGCCGCATGACGCTGGTGAGATTAACGCAGTACTATACAGGTAGACGCGGTGCGTGAAGGTCAGGGGCACGCGGGTTCAACTCCCGCCACCTCCACCACTTACTCGCTGATAATCAGTGAGTTAGTATTAGGCGAAGCTAGGTTGCCAGTTGACGTGGCAACCTAAGCATGAACCACGAAAATACATTCGCCGTCGGCCGGTTTGAAAACCGCAACGGCATCCCGTCATGGCGTGTGGCCGGCTGGCTGCATGGAGTCCGCATCCGCAAAAACTTCAAGACAAAGGAAGAAGCCGCCGCCGAAAAAGGATCGCTGGAATTGAAAGCCTTGCAGGCCACGGCTGGCCTTCGCTCCGCAACCACGTTTCTCGCCGATGCGCAAATGCGCGAAGCCGAAGACGCTTTCCGCCGTCTCGACGGTCGGCCGCACTCGCTTCTGTTCTATCTCGACTATGCATTCGCAAATTATCGCGAATCTGTCCGTGACGTGTCGCTGTCCGACGCCGTGGCCGAATACACGGCCATTAAGCAAAAGGAACACGACCGGACGCTTCTGTCCGAGCGTCAGTTGCGGTCGATCAAATACGAGCTGGGAACCTTCAAGCTGCGGTTTCCGACGGCGATGCTGGCGCAATTTTCGCCCGCTTCACTCATCACCTACCTCGAACGGGGCACGCCATCGCTTAAAACTTACAACAACCGCCGTGGACTGCTCTCGACCTTTTTCAAGTTCGCCTTCCAGAAGGACTGGATCGCATCCAATCCGATTGAGAAAACCCCGCAGCACCGCCTCCGCCATCGGCGCGGCTCGGCCGCGACGATCTCCGCCGAACAGGCCGCCAAGCTCATGGCCTACGTCGAGACCTACCGAGACGGCCAAATGGTTCCGTATTTTGCTCTCTGCCTGTTCGCCGGCATTCGGCCTTGTGTCCTCTCTGGTGAAATCCTGAAGCTTCGGCCCGAGTCCGTCCGTCTCGACACCGGTGTGATCATGATCGAGCCCGAGGTCTCGAAGGTGCGGATGAAACGCTCGGTGACCATCCAGCCAAACCTCGCGGCTTGGCTGCGCGCTTATCCGTTGGATCGCTTTCCCATCGTTCCTGACAACGCCCAAAGAATCCGGCGGAAGGTTATTGACGCATTTGGCCTCACCCACGACGTGATGCGGCACACGTTCATTTCGATGTTCGTTGGAAAATTCCGGTCGATGGGCGAAGCGGCCCTGCAAGCGGGCAATTCCGAGAGTATCATCCGCAAGCACTATCTCGACTTGAAAACCGCAGCGGAAGCCGAGCAGTTTTTCGGCATCCTGCCCAAACGCGGCCATGATTCCGCGTTGCCTTTTGCGGTGCTGCACACAGCGGCATGACGCGTGCAACAACAGGCAAACACACACATGTCACTGGTTTCACTGCCAATGCCGTGTGTGTTACAATTTTGCTCCAAAATACGAAACGCGTACCCGCGTAATTCGCAATAGTGTCATAGCTCCGGTACGGAATACTGACGTTATTTCATCAAAAGCCATTTATCATTATAGACTTCGCAGTCACGCAACATGGTTTTTACAATACGAAACGCGTGTTTCCGAAAATAGGGGCACAGCCGGTACCGAACGCTGACCCTATTTTGAAGTGAAAATAGCGCCTATGGTAGAGGGACAACCCAATCAATCCATGAACAACAATCGCATCATGAACCCACCTGCCAGCGCGCTGCCAGCACATGAAATCAACCAACTGCATAAAGAAGTCATCAGGCAAACCGATGCCTCGAAAAAATGCCTCAACACCGCGCTGGTCGCGGCGTGGAAGGCCGGTCAGTTATTGCTTGGCGAGCGGAAGCGCGTTCGGCGCACGATGGGGGCAGCTTGGGGTTTCTGGCTGGAAGCGAATTTTCGCGGGACGCATCGCACGGCGCAACATTACATGCGGCTGGCCGAGACCGTCCCCGACGTGTCGGCCTTCCAAGGTATGAGCCTGCGGCAGGTTTATTTTCGCCTTGGCATCGCGACCGAGCCGAAATCGCGTGCGGACTCCCCGCAGGTGGCGGCACTGCCTGCGCATATCCGGCTCGCCAGCAAGCTCGTCGCCGCCCTCAAGACACTGAACGACTCCCCGGCCAGCACGCCGGAACGGTGGGCGCTGCTCTGTCTAGACCTACGGCCACTTTACAATAAGCTCCGCTGCATCTTTGAGGCTGATTGTAATTCATCCGCTCCGCCACCGTCTGATACTGACTTTTCCGGTCGCGCAGCGTGAGGCTTTCACCCGAAGGATTCATCCGGGGGCTGGGGTCGCCAGCTGACCCCAGCAAGGCCCGCCAAGACTCGACGCCGGACGGGCCGTAGCAAAGCATCGGAGGCCCGATGCGCGAAGCTCCGGCGACCCCAGCCAAGCCAAGCTCACGTCACTCACGCACCCTTCACAGCAATGGCCGGCTCCCCGAGACCACGGGTGGCAATTCTCTCCACACCGTCGAGAGTTTTCCAGCGGCAAGCCGGTTCTTACAGCGGTTCGCTCAATTGCTCCTGACAACCAGCTATTGCGACTTCGTTCGCTGGCTCAGATGAGGCCAGCTTGCCGAAACGAGTAGTAACCGACAGATGCTGGATCGGCACTGGCGGTGCCAATGACCAAATGGTCGAGCAGGTGTATGTCCACGATTTTTGCGGCCTCGCGGAGCTGCCGTGTCACCTGCATGTCTGCTGCGCTGGGCGTCGGATCACCGCTGGGATGGTTGTGTGCGCAGACGATGGCGGTCGCGCCTTCGCGGATCGCGGCGCGAAAAACTTCCCTTGGATGGACGAGTGTGTTGGTGGCCGTGCCCGACGTGAGTTCAATTCGTTTTATGAGGTAGTTCTTCCGATTGAGACAAACGACCCAGAATTTTTCGATTTGGAGGCCCGCCACGATAGGTGCGAAATAGTCAGCGATGAGGTCGGCGCGGTTGAGCAGCGGAGCAGATGATTTCTGTGAGGTCATCATTCGCCGGGCGATCTCGGCCAGCGCTGCGAGTTGCAGCCCTTTGATCTGGCCGATTCCTTTTAATCTCCGGTAGTCCGATGGAACCCATGAAATGAGTCCGGCAATCGAACCGGCTTCGGCGATCAACCGTGAGGCCAGGTTCACCACCTGTTCGGTGCGGGTGCCGTTCCCCTGTAGGATCATCGCCAGTAGCTCGGTGTCGCTCGCCGCTGCGACCCCGAAGTTTTCCAACCGCTGTTGCGGACGCTCGCCCACTGCCATCGTGAATCCTCGGTCGGTAGCATAGCCGCCAAGGTCGAATGTGGATTGATTCATTGTGCCATGCGCACGTGCGCAATCCCGGACCGGATGTCTTATCCGGTTGCCGGGCTGCGCCCGCGCGTTGGCCCGCGGGGGCACGCCAAGTCACGACGCTGGCCGCTGAGCACGGAGCCATGGTGCTCCGCGCGAAGGGGAAGGACGGCGGAGGGAAGGTGGAGTCGAGCGCAGCGAGCGATACCTTGACGGCGTGACACAATGGGAAAACGCGCGTAAGAAGAACACCCCCACAAGCCGCATGTCGGCTAATCCCGAAGCTGGGTCGGCAACGGCGGCGCGTCAGAAAAGGCTGACGCCATTTTCAAATGGTGACGCTGACGCGACAAACCGGCGTCCGGTGCGGAGTCTCCGCGCGCGGACGCATCGCTCCGCGAGGGCACGAGGATGCGCCAAAACCGCGCATGAGGCGCACCTTCGTGGGCGGCTGAGATAAGCCCAGTGGCTGTCCCGCCACTGCCTTATTTCAGCTTTTCGGGGCGCAGGTGATCTGCGCCGGTTGACGCGCGCCGATAGGCGAAGGGCATACTGCATTTACGCAATTCCTAACCTTACCGTTTTGGTAAGGAGTGCAGCGTGCCCCTGATAGAAAACACCGGTGTGTTTTCATAAGTAACAACGAGAGGTCGGAGATTTTAACGATGCTGACTGCGAAACCACAGTTGAATTTGAAGAGCGCGAAGGAATACTTTCGTGAGCATTTGCGCGTGGGTGATTACTACGCTGAGGGTCAGAAAGTGATGGGTGAATGGTTTGGAATGGGTGCCGAAAAATTGGGACTAAAAGGCACGGTGAAGGAGTCGGAGTTTCTGGCCTTGTGCGAAGGGTTGAACCCGGCGACAGGTCAGCGATTGACCGCGAGGATAAATTCCAAACGCCGGGAAGAGGGAAAGACCGTGGCAAATCGGCGCGTGTTTTATGACTTCACGCTCAGTCCGCCCAAGAGCGTGTCCGTTATCGCCCTTTTACGGGATTTCCGCATTGTTGAGGTGCACAACCGTGCGGTGCGGCAGGCGATGACGGAGCTGGAAAAACTCGCGGAAACGCGGGTGCGGAAGTCCGGCCAATACGGGGATCGGGCGACGGGGAATCTCATCGGCGCAGCGTTCCGGCACGACACCAGCCGGGAACTCGACCCGCACCTACACACGCATTGCGTGGTGCTCAACGCCACGTTTGACCCGGTCGAGAAGCGCTGGAAGGCGGTCGAAGTCCAGGGCATGTATCGCGCCCAAAGGTTTACCGAGAACCTTTACTACCACGAACTGGCCAAGGGTCTCCGGGCACTTGGTTACGAAATCGAGAACAACTCTCGCGATTTTGAAATTAAGGGCGTGCCACGCAGTGTCATCACCCGGTTTTCCAAGCGGCATCAGCAAATTGATGCCGAGACGCAAAAACGGATCGAGCGCGAAGGACTGCGTGGCAGCTTGAAGGCTCTGCGTCGCCAGATGGCGGAAAACAAGCGTCAGCGGAAAATCAAAGATTCAACGGCGGATCGGTTACGCCCGTATTGGGAAAAACAACTATCGGCCGATGAAGCCGGGGCGCTGGTTGCAATCAAGCCGGCGGTGGCGATTTCCCGCCAGCCGGCGGACGTTGCTGCCGTCGTCGCCTGGGCAGATGAACATCTGTTTGAGCGCCGGTCGGTCATCCGGGACTATGAATTGATATCGGCGGCGCTGGCGCGCGGTCGTGGGGAAGCTTTTGACCTCGCGGCTTTGCGCGAGGCTATTGAAAAACGCGACTACGTCCGTGAAGACGGCACACACAAGCTTACGTCGCGTGACGCGATGCGCTGGGAACTGGGAGTTGTGATGGCCGCCCGTGACGGCCGTGGCCGGCACGCGTCGCTCAACCCGGATTATCGGTTGCCGTCAGCCTTGTCGGCGGAACAGGCGGTGGCGGTGAAACAGATTCTTGGAAGCGGGGATTTTATCACGCTGTTTCGTGGTGGGGCTGGTACGGGCAAGAGTTTTGCCCTGAAAGAAGTCGAGCGCGGTCTGGTTGCGGGCAGCCATCCGGTCGTCGTGCTGGCACCCCAGCGGCAGCAGGCGCAAGATTTGCAGGCCGATGGACTGCCCGCGGAAACCCTCGCCCGGTTTTTGGAAAAGAAGCAGCTCCCGCGTGGCGCAGTTGTCATGGTGGATGAGGCTGGTCAGATCGGCGCTCGGCAGCTCTACCAATTGATCCTGGTGGTGCAGGACAACCGGGGTCGGCTCATCCTGTCCGGCGACACCCGCCAGCATGGGGCCGTGCAGGCCTCGGATGCGCTGCGCTCCATCGAAAAATACAGCGGTTTGAAAGCGGCGGAGCTGAGGGAGATTCGGCGGCAAGACCCCGCGCGGGCAATATCAGAGGAAAAGCGCGTGTTCGTGGCAGCTTACCGCAACGCAGTCAAAGCGGCCTCATCCGGACGCATTGCCGAATCTTTCGATGGCTTGGATCGGCTGGGCTGCATCCGCGAGGTCGCGCCCGACGAGCGCCGCGCCGTGCTGGCCCGGGAATACCTCGCCAGCCTTGACCGCCACGAACGTGTGCTCGTCGTGGCCCAAACGTGGAACGAGGTAAACGGCGTAAACGAAGCGATCCGGGCGGAACTCCAGGCTAGTGGGCGGATCGGCTCCGGCATCACATTGAAGACGTACCAGGCGGTTGATCGAAGCGAGGCGCAGAAACGGGATGCCCGGTTTTATGAGACGGGCCAGTTCGCCTTTGTGCTTAAACGCTACGGGCGCTTTGAAAAAGGCGATCTCTGTCCCATCGACGGGACAAACGACCGCGGCTTGGTACTTATCAAGGATGGCCGGCGTTCGACCATGAGTTATAAGTATGCCGACCGGCTGGCCGTTGCAGCCGAGAAAAAAACCGAGGTGGCGCCCGGCGACCGCCTGCAACTGAAATTCAACGGCAAATCCAAGGAAGGGCACTCAATCGCTAACGGCGAACTCGTGACTGTGCGTGGCATCGACACCGACGGTTCGGTGGCGGTTGAAGACGACCGTCTCACGGTGAAGACGCTTTTACCGCAACAACGCCTGTTCAACCGGGGCTATGCGGTCACGTCTTATGCCTCGCAGGGCAAGACGGTTGACACGGTGCTAGTGGCAGATGCGGGCTGTCGCGCGGCGACGAATCAAAACCAATGGTATGTCGCCATCTCGCGCGGGCGTGAGCGGGTCATTGTTTTCACCGACGACAAGACCAGTCTTCGTGCCAGCATCGAGCAAAGCGGCGCCCGCGACCTGGCTATGGAAATAAAACCGTCTGCATCAGAATCATCCACCCGCCATGGGCTGCACAATCGCCTGTCGGCCTGGACACACCGAATACTGCCCGCAGACGCCATGCAATTCACCACCCGAAACGCTGTGCAGCACAAAATTACCTTATGAGCTCCCCAACCCTGAAAGAAGCACTCCAACAATACCGGGCGGCACATCCGCCGTCCCTCGAATCGTATAACCGGGCGCATGAACTGGTGCGCATGGTGCAGATCCACTTATGGAATGGTGAACAATGGGTGTTGCCGTGGGCGCATCTTGTCTCCGCATGCCATCAAGGCACTGGCGAGAGCGAGCAACTGGTGCTCATGTTCGCTCATCACGAAGTCGTTTTGCATGGTGCTAACCTGGCTTTGCTCCTGTCTGAAATCGCCAGTTTCCATGTTGATTGCCTGCGCGAAATACCGGAAAACTTTCGTGCGCAAATTTGCAAAGACGAACCGTTCATCAGTCGCATCTCTGTGCGTCCCCTGACGAATTCCGGCAAAGCCGAACAACTTAATTCCCCGCAGAAAGAAGGCGGAAAAAGTGGGCTCGCAGGTGTTCAAAAAAACACCATCGCGTCTGTTCTCCGCTTGGATTTTCCCGAGCTTCGCCCGGACGAGCAGCACAAAAAAGGGCAAACGTGCAGCTTGGGCTAAAATTGGAGCCGGGGCCACGCCTCTCCGCTTGTCATCTCAAGAAGCCGAAGTGTGCCGGGGGCTATTGGCCTTGTCACGTTTACCCTCAGCAAACGTCTACGCATATTTCACGCGCGTGAGAGCCTGCTCATGGCGTTTGCGAAGATATTGCTCGTGTTCTCGGAGCAGTTCCAATTCCGGCCCGGACGCGCCCTCTAACATTTCTTCAAGCTGCTCAAGAGCTTTTGGCAATGTCAGCCACGGTATATCTTCGCCCTGCCCCAGAAGGCGCTTTGCGGCGGCCAAATCATGCTTCCGGCAGGTACTTTTATCCAAAAGGTCAGGTCGTTCGAGATGGATCAATTGTCTGCCTATCGTTTTCAATCGTGGGTCTTGGAATTTTTCGACTATCGCATGGCGCTCCGGCCATGCCACTTCGTGGAACGAGTCCATCAGTATCGCGTCCGGCTTCTCGACGAAGCCATCGTAAATCTGCTTCTCGATATGAGCAGAAGGTGGATATCCCTCCTTCTGGGACTCCAAAGCAGAAATCAACCGCTGGCGCAGTGTCACATCTTTCTGCAACATAGCGGCGCGACGTTCTAATTCTTCCAAACCGCACTCCCGGCCCTTGCAGATTACTGGGGCGTCTTCGGCGGGAAAGAGCATCGGTGCAGCGTTGGATTTTACTCTGCGCACTGGTTTTGGCGATTGCGCAATACGTGCCGTGAGCTGCGCTACGGAGAACGAAAGCAACGATTCAGGATCGACACTCAGGTCATAGACATACCATTCGGCGTCATTCTCCTGGTTCTGTCCGATTGTCGTAACGATATACGAATAAGGTCTGCCAAAGTAGAAATCGCTCGTGCAAAACACAGGTTCATTTGTGATGTAGTCGGAAACGGCAGCCTTCGTGCTAAAGCGCATGAAGGAAGACCAAATGTGCGGTGCTTTCTCGATGAGAAGTCGGCAGAGAAAAATCGTGGCTTCAACATCGCCCATTGCATCGTGCGCTCGGTCGTGGATGAATCCATTGGCCGGCGCAATCTGGTCCAATTTAAACACCGTTTGGCCGTTGTCGTCGGTGGGAAACGAAAGCGCGTCCGGGGCGAAAAGACTGCACGCCTGAACGATGCGCATGATATCTGAACGGCTATTTCCGACGCTATTGGTGAGATAGGGGTTGTGCAGGGTCTTGTAGAGAGCTTGACGAATCAAATTCTCATCAAATTTGATTGAGTTCCATCCAGTAAATAAAGCTGGGGACCACGACAGCAACTTTGCGCGAATTGCACGAACCATTTCATAATGAGATGGGAAGGAGGGGTCGGTTAGCTGGGAGACCTTGGCACCGGTGACACTCATCGCACCGGGTGCAGGGACCACATGAGGCAAGAGACGGCAGCGAATCTCAAAACGATCAATCTCATTGAGCTGCTCGTCCGTCTGAATGGCGGCGAACTGCAAAATCTGATCAAAAAAAGTCTCGGTTCCCGTGGTTTCCGTATCGTAGAAAACAAGGCTCATGGACGCAGGAGCTAAATGGATCTGCCACGATTTCGAATTCTATACTGCAGGGCCTGTTTGCTCACTCGAAATTTCTTGGCGAGCTCTTCTATAGGCCCGTCATCATCTATGTCGAATTGCTTCCCGGCCAACACTTGCTCGATTAGCGCGCTCGGCATCAATAATTCCGAGGCGAATTGATTTGCTTGAATTTCATTATCCTCTGTTCCGGTTGCTGAATTTGAATCGCGCATTAGCGCTGGGAAATTCTTATCGACGTGAACATTGCTCGTAATCATTGCTCGATGAAGTTCGAGATGCCCTAGCTCATGCGCGATTGTGAATCGCTGGCGATTGGGGTGATGCAGCGAGTTAACCCCAATGATGGGAACCCCGTCCTTAATATAAATCATTCCGGATAATTCGTCATCGAATGGTGCAAAACGCACCTGGGCACCCAGGGCCTTTGCAATCTTCTCTACCGGAGTGGGCGGGGACTTTAGAGCTAGACGGGCAAGAACCGCTTGTGCCCGGACGGATGGATCATCGTTTGGTGGTTTTGGCATGGCCTACCTCCTTATCTGGTTTTTGATTGGTATCTACCTGCAAGAAAAGATCAGCTACTTGTTTTTTCTGCTTCGCCTTTAAGTTATCCGGAAGCGGCAGCTCGGTGCGCCCAGCCTTGAAATGATCCGTTGACGGTGGCGGTAGGAGATCGAAAGGCGTCAATTGTAGCGCAACGGCGAACCTGTAGAGCTGGTGAACCAGAACATTCTGTCGTCCAGTTTCGATGTTGGCCAGCGATCCTCTCGATATCCCCAGCTTACCGGCCAAAGTTTCCTGTTTTAGTTGGAGCGTCTTGCGCCGGGCTTTGATTAGCGCGCCAATGTGTCGGTAGATCGGATCAGGGGTCACTTGCCATTGATGGGTTTGGATAGGTGAAATGTCAATGTCACACGCATTGTGTGTAATACACGCAATAATAATGCGTGCTACGTTTGACACTATGGAACAGGCGCTCCAGATTCTATGTCATTGAATCGACCAATTCACTCCCAACCTAAGGAGCCCACCATGCATACTGAATCTGATATTGAAACCAGCGCCCGTGACCGGAAGCGCTTTTCGGCGACGATCAACGGCCAACCAATGCACTTCGGCGATCCGACGCCGAGTGTCCGCCAAATGCTAAAAGCGGCAAGTTTTGTGCCGGCCGACGAATGTATCCTCGTCCAGGTCTTTCCTCACGGAACGCGGGCGGTTGGTCTGGACGAGACCATCGACCTACGTGAGCCGGGCATCGAGGTCTTCTGGGCCTTTAAGGCGGACCGCGTCTATCGCTTCACGGTAGACGAGCGTGGATTTGATTGGGGCGCCCCCTCGATCAAAGAGCCGATGCTACGGGCAATCGCGCATGTGAAAACCGAGGAAGTTCGTGTAGTCGTGGAAGGGGCGGTGCTTCACCTCGTCGCCTTCGGAATACGGCACGCCGAACATCTCTAACGTCTTGTTTTTCGGCGTCGCGGTGAAGGCGAAGTAGCTGGCGTTCTTGGCGAGCCGTTTCTTTTTGATGCGCTGATCGAGGGCATCGTTGATTTCGTCTTCGCTGTCCGCCACGGCCATGCTAACGGCCGAGGAAGTCTTGCCGCTCTGGCTGGAGTGCGCCTCGTCGATGATGATGGCAAACTTTCCGCAGCGATGTTCATCGCCGATGGTGTCGAGCACATGGGGAAAGGTCTGCACCGTGGAGATGATGAGCTTCTTGCCGTCCTTGAGATACTTCGTGAGCTGCTCAGTCTTGGAAGTGCCCACGCCTTCCTTCACCGCTCCGATGATGCTGCCCACCTGAGCAAAACCCTTGATCGTTTCGCGGATTTGTTTGTCCAGAATCCGGCGGTCCGTGATGACGATGACGGAATCAAAGACCAGCTTCCCGTCCTTCGCCAGGCTGATCAACTGGTGCGCCAGCCACGCGATGGAGTTCGACTTCCCGCTGCCCGCGCTGTGCTGGATGAGATAGCGCTTGCCCGCCCCGTGCTCCATCACGTCGGCCAGGATCATCCGCACAACATCAAGCTGATGGTAACGGGGGAAAATCTGCACCTGTTTCTTCCGGCCCGTCTTCGGGTTCTCTTCCTCCACGACCTGGGCGTAGTTCTCAAGAATCTCCGTCAGCCGAGCTGGTGTGAGGATGCGCTTCCACAGATAGTCTGTCTTAAGTCCGGCCGAGTTCGGGGGATTTCCCGCACCATCGTTCCAGCCCTGATTAAACGGCAGGAACCACGAATCCTTGGCCGTGCCATTCTTGCCTTTGAGGGCGGTGCACATCGCCACTTCATGGTCATCCACCGCGAAGTGAACGACACAGCGGCCAAACTGAAACAGCGTCTCGCGGGGATCGCGGTCGCGTTTGTATTGCTCGATGGCGTCGTCCACCGTCTGCTTGGTCAGGCTGTTCTTCAGCTCAAAGGTGATGACCGGCAGCCCATTGATGAAGGCGCACAAATCCAGCGACCGCTTGTTCTCACGGCTGAAGTGCAGTTGCCTGGTGATGCTGAACCGGTTCTTTGCATGGCGCTCCACCGCCTTGGCGTTCTCCGCCGAGGGCTTACCGTAAAACAGGTCAAAGCTCAGCGCCCCGTGCTTGATGCCGTGGCGCAGCACATCGATCACGCCGCGCCGGGTGATCTCCCCTTGCAGGCGGGCGAGGAACTTCTGCTGCGTCATGCCTTGCTTGTCCTTGTAATCCCCGATGCCCAGTTTCACCCATTCCTCCGGCTGTGTGGCGATGAGAAAGGTGAAGAGCTGCTCCGAATCCACCGCATACTCGCGGTCATACGCCGCCGGGCTCCCCGCCAACCAGCCACTGCCGCCCTTGGCGGACGCTGCTTCAGCCACGACTCCCGCCACGCCGGAGACCAAGCCATCTGTCCCGGTCATGTGGCGCATGATTAGGCTTTCGAGCCCTTTTTCACTGGTATCAGTCTTCATGCCTTATTCGTTTGGAACGGTTGGCGGTTCATTACGCATTCTTCGCCCAAGGCGAATCCTTTTCTCAATCTCGACGGGGTCAAAATCCGGTGGCGTAGGTTTGTATACCTTCGAGTCCTTTTGAAGGCCATACTTCTTGAGTTGGAACGAACGGAGACTAATCACGTAGTCTCCAACTTCGACGAGCTTGAGCAGGTGAAGATCCTTTTGGGCCGTGACGGTTCGCGTTTCGAAGTCCTCTTTCTTGACGACGCCCTTTGTCTGCGTCGCGGCGAGCAACGGCTCGTTTGGGAATCCCTTTTGGACTCGCTCATGGAAGAGAATCTTTGTGCGGCGAACGCTCCAGGAATTTGGGCAGTATCCGAGCCAAGGCAGCCCCGACTCCTTGTATTCCGCATACGGCTTGAGTCCCTCGATCATGGCGTGGCTCCTCGGGTGATTTCGTTGAGCAGGCCTTCTGTCTCCTGCTCAAGCGCGAGGATATCGGCGCTGATTTGGGCGAGGGCGCGGAGTTGGGGCGGCTGGTAGAAGTGGCGGGTGAAGCTGACTTCGTAGCCGATCTTGGTGTCGGCCTCGACGAGCCAGGCGTCGGGCGTGTAGGGCAGCACTTCGCGGCGGATGAAGGCTTCGATGCCGCCCTCTTCCAGCAGCGGGATTTGCTCGAAGTCGCGGAGTTCGCTGTCGGGCTCGTATTCGACGACGCAAGTCTTGCCGTCGAACTTGTCCTCGAACAAGCCGCGCAACGGGTCGGGCTTAACGGCAATGGCACTGCCACCTTTACCGGGCTTGTGGAGTTTCTTGATGACGCGGGGTGCATCCTCCACGCGCCAACTGACGGCGTTGATGATGAGCTTGAGTTCGGAGGCGCTGGGGTTGAGATCGAGTTTCTTGAGTGTGGCTTCGACGTCCTTCAGGAAGACGTTGTGGTCCTCGAAGAGGTCATCACCGAGGGCCTTGCGGAGCTGGTTGGCGACATCGAGGAGTATGGCGTCGCGCTTCCAGGTGGCTTCACTGAGTAGCTTCTTTTTCTTTTTTTCGGAAAGGCTTTTTTTCGGCGCGTCGGCTTCGACTTCTTCGTCCTCCTCGTCGCTGTCGCCTTTGCCCCAGTCGTTCACGAGCTTCTCCAGTTGCGGGCGGACGGAGGATGGGTTTTCAAAAAGGGCCTCGCCAAGTTCCTTGTAGAGGGCGGTGCGGATGGCTTCATCCCCGGAGGCGTAGCGCAGGATCTCGATGCGCGGGTGGGTGAGCTGACTGTGGAGGCGGAGCGGGCGCTCGACCTTCACCTTCCAGTAACCGAGGGCGGCATTGGGGAAGATTTTCGACTGCGGTGTTTCCTCGAAGGCGAGGAAGGTATCGCAGATGCGCTGGATGTCCTCGGCGGCGAGTTCGCAGTTCTTCTTGCCCATGTTCTTGCGCAGAGGCTTGAACCATTGGGTGGCGTCGATGAGTTGCACCTTGCCTTTGCGCGGCCCGGCCTTCCGGTTGGTGAGCACCCAGACGTAGGTGGCGATGCCGGTATTGTAGAACATGTTCAGCGGGAGGGCGACGATGGCCTCTAGCCAGTCGCTCTCGATGACCCAGCGCCGGATGTTGCTCTCGCCCTGTCCGGCGTCGCCGGTGAAGAGAGAGGAGCCGTTATGCACCTCTGCGATGCGACTGCCGAGCGGAGTGTCGTGCTTCATCTTGCTGAGCATATTGGCCAGAAAGAGCATCTGGCCGTCGCTGCTGCGGGTGATGAGGGAGTATTCGGGATCGCCCGCATGCTCGATGATGAAGCGCGGGTCTTTGATATCCTTTTTCCCACCTTCGCCGCTCATGCGCTCAAGGTCGCTCTTCCAGCTTTTGCCGTAGGGCGGATTGGCGAGCATGAAGTCGAAGGTACGTGACCTGAACTGGTCGTTCGACAGGGTCGAAAAGGCGGGGCCGCCAACGATGTTGTCCGCCGCGTCGCCGTCGCCTTTGAGCAGGAGGTCAGCTTTACAGATGGCGTAAGTCTCGGCGTTGATCTCCTGTCCGAAAAGGTGAGTGGCGACTTGCTTGCCGTGTGTGGTGGCGATCTGCTGGAGCGTTTCCTCCGCGACGGTCAACATGCCGCCGGTGCCGCAGGCGCAGTCGTAGAGCAGGTAGGTGCCGGACTCGATCTTGTCGGCCACGGGCAGGAACATGAGGCTGGCCATGAGCTTGACGGCATCACGCGGCGTCCAGTGTTGTCCGGCTTCCTCGTTGTTGTCCTCGTTGAACATGCGCACCAAGTCCTCGAAGACGGTGCCCATGGAGTGATTGTCGAGGCCCGGCAGATCGCCCACTGGGCGGGGGCTGAGGTTGATGTCCTTGTCGAGAAACTTCTCGATAAGCTGGCCTAGGCCGTCGGACTCGGAGAGGCGGGGAATTTGATTCCGAAATTCAAAGTTCTTGAGTATATCCTGCACATTCGGCGAGAAGCCGTCGAGGTAGGCCATGAAGTCGTCCTTGAGCGTTTGTTGTGTCTTGCGGGACTTGAGGTCGCGCAGGAGGAAGGGCGAGGTGTTGTAGAAAGCCTCGTTTGAGGCGGAGCGCAGGGCGTCGTCCTGATTGGTGATTTTCTCCCGGTCGAGCGCAGCCTTCATGTCTAGCACGGCCTGCTTCGTCGGCTCCAGCACGGTATCGAGCCGGCGCAGGACGGTCATCGGTAGGATGACATCGCGGTATTTACCCCGGACGAAAACGTCGCGCAGGACATCATCGGCGATGTTCCAGATGAAGCTGGTGATCCAATTGAGTTGAGCTTGGTCCATGGATTTGCTTGTGCTGCGATGAGGCTCCCGAAAGGAGGTATTAAACGTCAATTCCGGCTTCTGCGAAGCTACTGATGGAGGCGCCGGCGACGATGGGTTCGCCAAAACGCACGCCTGCAATAGCTTTGGAGTCAGGCTAAAGGCCATGTTTGTAGCAGGGCAACCCGCTAGAGCAATCTTTCACAGTGCAATCGCGACACGGTACCTGCATTAAACAAAAGGGGCACCGGAGGGGGTCATGCCGTCAGTATTCGAAAAACAAAACTCAGGACGGTAAATCAGCATGCGGCCAGCTTGCGCGACTCAGGAGCGAGCCCATGGTCACAACATCTTGTTGAATCTGCCTCCGCCGGAGACTCGTGTCGTAGCCCTCACCGGTTGTCATGGGGCCAAAGACAAAGTAGGCGGCCCGAACCGGCGCGGCTGCGTCTTCGTTGCCGAAATGCTGGTGAAGACAGGCGGCGGCATCCTGAAATGCGGGATTGCCCGCGACGCCTTCGGCATGAAACGCGGCGACCGCAGCGTCGGTGCCACCGTCGTAGTGCAGCAAGGTGTACAAGAGGTCGAACGCATCCTTGGGCGCCTGCCGGCTGGCGAAGGCGCGCAGCTTCATTACCAGGAACGGCCCGACCTCGCAAATTCGGATGGACAGGCTTTGCTTCGCGCCGAACAGATCGTTGCCACTGATCACCTCTGTGCGTGCGGTCGCGAGCGCGCGATCGGTCCCGGGAAAAATATTTGCAGGGATATCGTCGACTACCACGGTGCCGCTCGTCCCGGGCGGTCGTTCAACCAGAAAATCCAAATATATGGGGTGGCGTTCGACCATGCGTTCGAAGCGGCCGGCGAACTTTGTGCTCCGCAGAAATCCTTGGGCTTGGAGATCGGCGCTGAGACTGCCGTATTGGCCGGCCGAAGCGCCCAGTGCGATGCCAATGTCGACGTCCAAGGTAACGGGGCGCGGAAGCGTGGCTGATTTAGGATGCCGGCAAATGATGTGGGGCACGAGCCCTCCGATCAGCACGAGTTCTTCGTGAAAACGTTGAATGCCCGCCCATACGGTCAACAAAGCCGGCATGGAAAGCGCGACGCCCTTTGGATCGTATTCCGCGTAAGATGCTAACTTCATGGATGACAGAATCCTTCCCATTCGCGAAGAGCCTGCGCTTGCTCTGGACCACGCAAACCGGTGTTGAGCAAATCGAGGTAAATTTGGGCATCTGTCGCGAGTGGCAAGGTTTCGACCGTTCGTCTTTCGAGGAAGACTCCTTCGTCCGTTGGGATGTGAAACCAAACACGACCGGCTTCGCTAACGGGGCGTAATCCAAGCTTCTCTAGCACGTCTGACCCAGGAAGCCGGGAAACATAAAGCGAAACTACCGGCGGCTCGGTGTAGGGATGCCGCAGCCAGGCAGCGATCCACTGCGTGAAGGCAAAAAGCGGCGCATTGGACGAATGCACAAGTGCGTTGCGCAGGGATCGTGCTAAAGTTAATGGCTCGGCACTTAATGCGGTATAAAAGTGTGTGCTGACTCGTCGCGGAAAATCATCGGCATCTGCCCACGCGTCCAAAAGGAGAGTGGGCGTTGGCACAAAAAAATGTCGCGCATCCACTTTTTTCAGCAAGCCCTGACGTAGCAGGTGAGTCGTAATTCGAGAAACGAGGCCGGAACTTGCTCCACATCGGGTCACAATCTCTGCCTGAGTCCAATGACGCTGCGGATCGGTCAGAAGTGTTCGAACGATACGAACGCTTTTGCCGACAAATACGTTTCGCGGTTCAAGTTCGAAGCGAAAAAATCGACCTGGCAGAGCGCTTCGATCAATAAGTAGTCCTAGCCCGCGCAGATATGCGCGACCATTAAGATCAATCGCGCTCAAGTGATGCTTTTTGCATGCCTCCACTAGAGAGGATGTTAGTCTTGGCACCACTAGGAGATTTGCTGGCTTGGACTGCGCAGCTAAGTGCGTGATATCTTCAATGGTGGGAGCTACGAAGTATTGCGGAGTAAACTTATGAGTGCGTCCATCGAATCTCAGGCTCAACTCTAGCGGATCACCATCGGCAGACAAAGGATCTCTCTTCCAAGGAATTTCACGTTCTTGGTCAATGAGTTGGAAAAATTGATGCGCCAACTCTGATCGGTAGCGAATAGGTATTTTCTTACTGGTAATCACGTTCTTATTGACCAGTAAGAATACGACTTAGAAGCAAGAAAGCAAGTGTTCTTACTGTAAGTCTGTTTCTTACTATCCAATGAAACATTCCTTAGCAGTAAGAATTCTCAATTCTCTCTTCGTGTTGCAAGTTCCCGGTCTCGTTCAATCGTTGAACTCGACCAATCCAAAGGTTTCCTGATTCCGTTACGGGCGCAAACCGTCCAATTTCGTCAACGACAGATGTTTCCCGGCGCTGACGACAATTAGAAACCGCCATTGATGTCCACAGGAGACGAATGCAGAAGTGGTGCCTTGGCCGGCTCCGAGGACAGGAGCCCATAAGGCTTGCCGCAGGAGCCGGCCCGAACATGTCGGGCGCTGAACGGCCTTTAGCTCGAGAGAAAGTGGGAGACGGCGATACCCAGGCCCGCGAAGACGAGCGTGTAGCCACTTAGGGTCAAATCGCGATTGCGCCTTTTCGCCAGGTCTTCGGTCATTTCGCCTCTCCTTACGCGCTCAAGGCGAGCGGCCGCCTGCTGCTTTCTGCTGCTGAGGAAAATGCATCCGGAGAGTGTACACATAACAGCCATTGGCACATCGAACGACGAAAGCCATTCGAAGCCGGACTGTCGCGAGATAGCCAACAACTCGCTATAACCGGTCTTCGTATTTGTATCCGAGTCGCCAAGAACCTTGCCGGCTTTTAATCGAGAAATCCCCTCGGCCAGACCTTCTACATATAAACGGAATGCTTCCTGAAATCTCCTGCTTGTGTGCGACACATCGATCTTCCTAAGTGCCGCCACGAACGCTTCGGCGGACTCGATGCCCGGACCGGCTTTTAATCGCTCGTTGTTGGCCTCGCCCAAGGCGACAAAAGCGTCGCGATTGCGATTTAATGTTCGTGCGTAATTTAACCAGGAGGCTGACGCGACCAAGCAGGCTGCGATGGAGACAGCTAATATCGTCTTTGGCTTCACGGTAGAGAATGTACGGAAAGATCCTTCCTAGCATGGGTTGTACGGTTGGCAACGGTACAATCCATTGTTAAATGGTCCGCCTAGTTTTGCCGTTTTTTGGCAGCGTTGGCGCGAATGCTCTCGCCGGTGAACTCAAGGATGGTTGCGTGGTGAACCAGCCGGTCGATGGCGGCCATGGTGGTCATCGGGTTTTTGAAGATCTGGTCCCACTGGGAGAAGACTAGGTTGGAGGTGATGACGACGGTCTTCTTTTCGTAGCGCTCAGCGAGGAAGTGGAAGAGGACTTCCCTCTCCTCGGATGAATGCTGGACGTAACGCGGACAGGCCGGGGCCGTCTTCGCCACGCTTGCCCTCGCATGGGGCAGCTCTGAACATTCGGTATGACACGCAGAATCAACCAATTCTTAATATACTGGGCTGCAATCGTTGGGTTGCAAGCCGTCGGCTTTCACGTGGCGTTACATGGTTGGACGCCGTGGGATTTAAGGATGGGCATTATTTTACTAATTGTAGCTTCGGCCGCATTTTTTCTCAGGATTCGCCTCCAGACACCGCCATATTTGTTAGTCATGCCGCCAGTAACTTTCGCAGCTCTGATAGCACTGATGCTCTACGGCGCCGATCATGCCCACCGCGGCCCATTCTTAAGACTAGGCATCAAGTCTGTTTTATTCGGCCTCTTTGCAGCGTTCGTCGTGGATCTGGTTGTCACACTTAAGAAAAAGTCTAACCAGTCCCCAGAGCCAGAGTCGCCATCGAACCGATGTTGATGTTGTGGAAGAATCATCTTTTTCGGACTATATCTCTTTTCTTCTTTCATCCGACAGGGTGCGAGGCTCGCCATGAGCCGACGACAGGCGCAGGTCATGGACGTCACGACTTCTTATTTCCACTGCAATGCGCTGACTTTTCGTGAGATTTTCAACCTGCTGCACTTGATCGAGCAGAAGCAAATCGAGTTCGAGAATATCACCGAGGTCGAGCTGAGCGTCCGCCGGCGGCCGGAACACAATCAGTATGTCCGTCTCCGTGCGCGCAGAGCACGTCGGAAGCGAGGCATTGAATGCGGTGACGGTAGCCTTCATGTTTAGTCAGCCGCAGCGATATGTTCGTGCGTTGGTTCTGGCGACTGGCTCCACTTTTTTCTTGAGACGAGAATCAAAAGAACGAACGAGACGACTGAAAACGTGACGGCAATCGCTAAGCCCAGGGCCAAAATATCCTGTGAAATCCGGATATCTTTGAGTGCCCAATGAATTGTGTCCAAGCCTTGAGCCGTCATTGACCAATCGCTACCCGTAACGCCGTTGTCGGCTTTGGTATATCCTTCGTAAATTCGTTGACCGTCAGAAAAGGCAATCTGCGCATTCCAGCAAGCGAGCGTCAGGCCAAGAATAGCAATCACAAGAGTTATGATCGAGGCAATTTTCATTTCTGCCTAATGCTAGAGGCGACCGATGCCAAAAACAACCTGCCAATGGTAGGCACGCCTGATTTCAAAAGCGCCCAATTAGCCGCCAGTCTGCACGCCGTAGCCATAGTATTCGATCATTCGATACAAAATAGGTTGCCACAAGGTTGCCAAAAAGTGTGTTTTTGCCTTCACTTTCTTGGGTTTATCTGTTTCTACTTACCTGTTCTAAAACATTAACCACCAACTAAGTCCGCGTTTTCCAGCGACTTAGCTTTGCCGGTCGAGGTCGGTTCAACTCCCGCCACCTCCATTTTTTTCGCCGGGCGAAAAAAATGCCACGCCGTAGCTCGAAGAGCGAAGGCGGGCAAAGCCCCCTCTGGGTAGTTCCCAACTTTGCGGCGCCCGGGCGCGGGGCCCAAGTGAACCGGCGGAAAAATTCTCTGGCTCCCGGCGCCGGGTCTTTGCTGAATCGTCACGTTGCCTATTGTGTCCACACCCGCACAAGATTCCGCCGGTTTTCGCACCTATTGGCGGACGTTTGCACAATTCGCCGGCGGCCGGGTGTGGCGCGCGGTGGCCCTGCTCGTCCTCATCAGCCTGCTTGAGGGTTCCGGGCTGTTGACGCTGGTGCCCCTGCTCCAGTCCCTCGGGTTCAGCCAGATGGGGCACGGTCGCGGGCTGGTGCGATCGTTTCTCACGCGGCTGCACGGCTCGAGTTCAATCCCGGTCCTGCCCCTGGCCCTGGCGCTATTCGTCGTCATCAAGGCGGGGCAGGCCGCGCTGCGCGCCTGGTCCGACACCCTGAACCTCAAACTTGAAACCGATTACGTCTCTTTTTTGCGCGATCGATTCTACCGCACGATGATGCAGGCCAACTGGCTTTTCCTGACGCGCCAGCGTTCCTCCGAGCTCACCCAAGCCGTGATTTCGGAGATCCCCGCGGCGAGCAATGGCATCCGGCAGATGCTGGTTTTGCTGAGCGTTTCGCTCACGGCGATGGTGCAGCTCGCCGTGGCGCTGAGCCTTTCGGTTGGCATGACCGCACTCACGCTCGGTTCGGGCCTGATCGTCTGGCTTGGGCTGCGCCCCCTGCGGCGGCACTCCTTCGCCGTGGCCAAGCTCGGATACGGCAAACGCGCCGAGATGGCGTCGGCCGTGACGGAACACCTCGCCGGCATGAAAATTGCCAAGGGCCACGGGCGCGAGTCGCAACACTTCGGCCATTTCCAGCGCGCGATGAACGAGATCGCCGCGCACGTGATGCGCATCCAGCGCATCAGCGCGCTGACGAGCATCTGGCTTGAGACCGCCGCGGTCGCCGCGCTCGCCCTCTTTGTCTGGTTCGCCGTCAGCGTGCAGCAGGTGGACGGCGCATCGCTGCTCTTGCTCGTGTTTGTGTTCATGCGATTGCTTTCCCACGTCACCAACGTGCAAAACCTCTGGCACCAGGTCGAACATGCGCTGCCGTCATTTGCCGCCACCGACGAGTTGCGGGCCAAACTCGCCGCGGCCGCCGAGCCGCCGCCGCCGCCCGTTTCCCGAAGGCTGGAGTTGGGCGACGCGATCCACGTGCAAAATCTCTCCTTCCGCTACGATCCCTCGCAGCCGGGTTTCGCGCTGGACAACATCGACCTGTTGCTGCCGGCCCGCCAGGTCACGGCGCTTTGCGGTTTGTCCGGCGCCGGCAAGAGCACGCTGGCGGACGTCCTGCTCGGCTTGCTCACGCCCGAGAAAGGCCGGGTTCTCATCGATGGCCAGCAGCTGGCCAATGAGCGATTGTACGACTGGCGGCAGTCGATCGGCTATGTGCCACAGGAGACGTTTTTGCTGCACGACACCATCCGCAACAACCTGCTCTGGGCCCAGCCCGACGCGGACGAAGACCGGCTGCGCGCTGCGCTGCGTTCCGCCGCCGCCGAGGAATTCGTCAACCGCCTGCCCGAGGGACTCGACACGATCGTGGGCGACCGCGGCGTCCGGCTCGCGGGCGGCGAGCGCCAGCGCATCGCCCTGGCGCGCGCGCTGCTGCGCCAGCCCACGCTGCTCGTCCTCGACGAAGCCACCAGCTCGCTTGACACGCACAATGAACGCCTCGTGCAGGACGCGATCGAACGGCTGCACGGCCACACCACGATTTTGCTCATTGCGCACCGCCTCTCGACCGTGCGCTTTGCCGACCGGATCGTCGTGCTGTCCGCCGGTCGCGTGGCCGAGACCGGCACCTGGGACGAGCTGACGGGCCGCGCTGGCGGCCTTTTCCACCAACTCGTTGTCGACAGCGGCACCTGACCGGGCCGCCCAGACAGCATCACGCCTTGGCGAGCGCACCGACGCCGGCGAGGAATCGGCTGAACAGGTTCGCCAAAGCCGCCTCCGCCGGCAGCTCCTTTGGCCGGAAACAGCGCCTTGCCCGCATCGTGTCCAGGAGTTCCGCCCATTGCGGCTGGAATATCAGCGGAGCCCGGCGATAAGGCAGGGCCAATTTGGGGGCGCCGCCCGCCCCGGCCGACAAAAGCGCGTCATCGCGCCAAACGAGAGACGTGTCCTCGCCGATGGCATCGAGGTCGGCCCGCGCAGCGACATGCTCGGCCGGAACGGGCGCGGCCAGGGCGGGAAAACGCGCGTAGTACGCCTCCGCCTCCTCCCGCACGTCGGCGAACTTCAGCCGGCCCTTCAATCGCGTCATCATTTGCTCAGGCACATCGGAGGCCTCGTCGCCGACGCGCAGAGGAGCGTTCATCTCCGGCTGTTCCGCCCGGGCGCGACGCCATGCCCGGTCGAAGGCCTCGCCCCAGGTCAGCGGGTGAAAGCCCACGGTGAGATGCACCGACACCTCAGGGCCCAGGTTGCGCACGTCGTGGCGTATGTCCTTCGGCAAAAAAAGCCATCCGCCTGGCGCCAACGTCGTTTCCGCGCTCGATGACCCGGGGTCGGCACCTTCGTGGATCAACCACGTTTTTTGGCCGGTAACCTGGAGCACCAGCACATCGTGCGGATCGACATGCGAACCCAGTCCCTGCCCGCCGCCGGGAGTGACGTAGAGGTTCACCTGGACCGGACAACGGAACTCCGCCTCGAGCCGCCGGCTGAGCGCGAGCGCCAGATTGGAATAGTCCTCGAAACTCCCGAGCGCGAGCGAGGCGCCGCCGGAACGCAGTTGGTGAAACGCCTCCGCGCGAAAATCTCCCGCTCGATCGGTGTAAAGTTTCGGCGACAGCGTCTGGCCGCGGCTGACCAGCCGAAATCGCGCGGCATCGGAAGGCGCGAGCGTGAAGCGGGCGATCGCGTCGATTTCCCATTCGGCCCAAAACCGCTTGAATCGCGCGGGGTCGCCCGGGCGGGGACTTATCGCCGTTGCCCGCCGAAGGCCCGCTTCACGCAACGCCTGCCACTCGGCCGGGCCAAAGAGTTCCACCGGTTCCACGGCGAGAGTTCCTGCCGGCCCAACCCGGCCGCACGCAAGCTTCCGGTCGACGAGCTGGCGGAGAAAAGCCGTCGTCTCGCTGCGACAGAGCGCCGGATCGACCGCGAACTCCTGCAAAAGGATCTGCACCAATGCGCCAAGCGTATGCGGGCTTTCCAGCAGCCGCCAGATGCGCGCGCCCACGCGGTTCACCGCAAAGTAGCGAATCTCCTCCGCGTTCATGATCACCGTCATTTGGTCGACCGAGCAATCGGTGAACGCCGCACTGCGCTGGAAAACCGTTCCGTCCGATATCTTGGATTTGAACATGGGACTGGTCGGCGCCCAAGGCCGAGTCGGCCGGTTATCTGGCCCCGGCCGGTTCGGATGCCAAAGTGAGCTGGGCCTCGGAAAGCTTGCGGGCGAATTCAATCAAATCGGCCTGGCATTTTTCCGCCGTGGTGGCGTAGCTCTTCAGCAGTTCCGCCACGATGGCCTCGATTGAACGCGGCGATTCGAGCAACGCCCAAATCCGGCTGGCCCTTTTGTCCAAGCCATACGTCCGGCCGGTGACCAGGCTCATCAAAACGACGTCGCCGTCGATTTCCGTGGCGATTGTTTCGGGATGGCGGGTGAGAAGCGTTTGGGGAGACACGATGTTTCGACGGCCGCCAGCTCAACCCAGGACTCATCACCCAGTCAATCGCAACCCGCTTTCACTTGAAAAAATCGTCGCGAACCCGGCCCCCTGGCGCGCCATGGGGCATTCGCTCGGCGTCCCGCCCCACCTCTTTGTCGTTGCTGCGATTCCTCCCCGGAATACGGTCACCTGATGGGCGACTACGACATGAACGCCTACGGGCGGATGCTGACGGACGAAGCGCGGATTTCCGCCTACGTCGCGTCGATCCGCGCCGCGATCCGCCCCGGCGACGTCGTGGTCGATTTGGGCACCGGTACCGGCGTGATGGCCCTGCTCGCCTGCCAGTGCGGGGCCAGCCGGGTGTATGCGATCGAGCCGTCGGAGGCGATTCGCCTGGCGCAAGCGTCGGCGAAAGCCAACGGCTTCGAGGATCGCATCGTTTTTATCCGGTCGTTTTCGACCCAGGTCGATCTCCCCGAAAAAGGCCGCGTCCTTATCTCCGATCTGCGCGGTTCGACCCCGTGCTTTTCGACGCACCTGGCCGATCTCATCGACGCGCGGGCGCGACTGCTGGCGCCTGATGCGCGGTGGATCTGCCAGGCCGACACGCTTTATGTCGGCGTGGCCGATCTGCCTGATCGCGGGGAGCAATTCGCGGTCCAGTGGGACGGTTCGCGCTGGGGTCTCGACTTGAGTGCGTCCATCCCCTTTGCGTGCAACCAGGTCCTGCGCCGCACCGCCAAGCCGGGGGAATTGCTCAGCGCCGGGCAGAGCTGGGCGCAGATTCGCTATCCCGAACTCGTTTCGCCGCATGTGCGCGGCTCAGCCGTCCTGCCCATTGTGCGACCAGGCGCGGCCCGCGGGCTTTTGCTGTGGTTTGCCGCCGAGTTGTTCGGCGGCTTCGGCTTCTCCATCGCACCCGGCGCGCCGGCGAGCGTCTACCAGCCGATCTTCCTGCCGTGGGAGCGCGCCGTCGACCTGCGCGCGGGCGATACGGTCGAGGTGCAAATCGCCGCGGTGTATTCGGGGCACGAATACTGGTGGAACTGGACCTCGATCATTCGCCGCGAAGGGCAGCCGGCACCGGTCGCCGCCTTC
>Ga0210402_10001262_pt1 | contig 26205 bp, 26 predicted proteins | sample IncBWC7MmetaG_FD_161055 | JGI IMG/M metagenome (GOLD analysis project Ga0210402, IMG submission 161055) | Forest soil microbial communities from Barre Woods Harvard Forest LTER site, Petersham, Massachusetts, United States - Inc-BW-C-7-M | ecosystem: Environmental > Terrestrial > Soil >... | reverse complement strand
TCACCCTGGTCGAACCATCACGTTCGACCCGAAGCGGCCATTCGCTTGGCTCATTCAATCACCTCGGTGATGCGGGCAAGGATCGATGTCGGTACCGCAAGGCCGAGCGCCTTGGCGGTCTTGAGGTTCAGGACCATCTCGAACTTGGTCGGGAACTGCACCGGAAGATCGCCCGGCTTCTCGCCGCGTAGAATGCGATCGGCATAAGTGGCGGCGCGACGACAGTTGTCCGCTATGTCGGGTCCGTAGGAGAGCAAACCGCCGTCTTTGGCAAAGGAAGAGCCGGGAGCAACCGCCGGTATGTTGTTTCGGGCCGCCGCCGATATGATCGAGGCGCGATGCACGAACATGAACAAATCCGGCATGACGACAAGGCCGCCTCCCGGCTCACGCCCAAGACCGATGATGGCCGTTTCGATCTCTACGTCGCTATGAACCGGCGTAATGATTGGCTCGATCTTGAGTGACCGGGCCGCCGTCTCAAGCGAGGGCATAGAAGCCGATGCGAGGGCGGTGTCGGGATTGAACATGATGGCGGCCCGCTTGAGCCCCGGCGCGATCTCCGTGAGCAGCTCAAGCCACTTGCCTCCCAAAGTGGGTTCGAAGGTGGCGAAGCCGGTGATGTTCCCACCCGGCTGGTTGAGCCGCGGGACGAGGCCGCCGGCGACGGGGTCGCCCACGGCCGCAAAGACGATTGGGATCGTCCGCGTCTCTCGCTGGACCGCAACGGTATCCGGGGTCGTGAGTGTCACGATGATGTCGGGTTGCGAGCCGACCAATTCCTGCGCGCCCGCGCGCATCCGACTGCTGTCTAAGCGGCCCCACCGGACGTCCATCCGCACGTTGCGGCCGTCAATCCAACCCAAGCTCGCAACCCCTTGAGTGAACGCAGAGAGGCTAGTCGTCTGCTCGGGATCGTTTTCGTCGCCGGGCCAGAGCACGCCGATGCGCCGCACCCGCTCACCCTGCTGCGCTCGCGCCGCCAGCGGCCATGCCGCCATCGCGCCGGCGAGAAAAATTATGAAATCGCGTCGCCTCATACCCGGCTTTCGCTCTGACGGCGGGCAGGGACTATGGCTCAAAAGGGCCACCTCGGATAGGCTGCGCGAAGGGCAGCTTTCCACCCAAATGAGCCGATCGCCGACGGTGTTGCGAACGGCAGGTATGGGGCAGGATAGAGCCGTTCCCGTGGCTGAGGCTGAACAGCCGATGTCGGTTACGAAAGCGGTCGGTGATTGTCGATGATTATGCGGACGTAGGCTTATGGGTCAGGCTCTGAGACTGCTTCGCTGCGCTCGCAATGACGGTGCGTGCGGTCATTGCGAGGAGACCGTCAGGCGACGACGCAATCTCGACGGAGCGGCGGCCCGCAATCAGCCGTCCTGCCCGCGGGCGAGGTCGGCAGCCCTGTTCTTTGTTCTCCGAGCAGATCGTTGGGAAATAGCATTTCTTTATTGACAAATTGCTTATTTCTGTTATTTTTGGCGCATGCCGATGTCGATTGCAACGCTCGCCCTATTTCGCCCGCTGTGGCACGCGCTCGCCCTGCGCCGCTGTTATTTCGCTGTTAGCCCACTGTTCCCTCGTCTACTGCGCCGCCGGGAATCGAGGATTCCTGCGGCGAAGGAGGGGCTCCCGCTGATAATTTCGGGAAAAACAGCGGAAAACAGCAGAAAACAGCGGTTGCCCGGTTCGAAAACAGCAGAGATGTCAACTGGGCGGCCGCTCACCCCGGCCCTCTCCCCGCAAGCGGCCAGGGTTGTCCGGGGAATCGGAGATGGTTGCGAGGCTGCGATCCTGTGCAACCAAAGAGAATCCCCCTGGCCGGACTTGTTCCGGCCATCCACGTCTTCGGCGCGGAGATCGTGGCCGGCATGAGACGTGGATGCCCGGGACGAGCCCGGGCAAGGGGTTTTTGGAATCAGAATTCGCGGCAAAACCTCGCACGCACTGCCCTTCGACTTTCCCCGGACAGCCTTGCCGCCTGCGGGGCGAGGGAGAAAGGAGGCTCAGCCGATCGGGATGTTGTCGATCAGCCGCGTGCGGCCGAGATGGACGGCGGCGAAGACGCGGGCGGGTGCCGTGACGGTCGCGGTGACCGACACCAGAGTGTCGGCTGCGCGGATTTCGAGGTATTCGACGGCGAAGCCAGCGTGTTCGAGGTCGGCCGAGCCGCGGGCGGTCTCGCGGGCGACCGCGTCGGGGTCGGCCGAGAGTGCGGCGACGATCCGCCGCAATGCCCGGGCGAGACCGGGGGCGATCCGGCGCTCTTTCGGCGTCAGGTAGGCGTTGCGCGACGACAGGGCCAACCCATCAGCCTCGCGCACGGTCGGCACGCCGGCGATCTGCACCGGGATGTCGAGGTCGCGGACCAGCCGGCGGACGACCAGCAGCTGCTGGTAGTCCTTCTCGCCGAAATAGGCGGCGTCGGGCAGGGATTGCAGCAGGAGCTTGGTCACCACCGTGGCGACACCGTCGAAATGACCCGCGCGGTGGGCGCCGCAGAGGCAGTCGGTCAAGCCCGCGACCCGCACCGTGGTCGCGAACCCTGGCGGGTAGATCTCAGCGACGGCGGGCATGAAGACGAGAGCCACACCCGCCGCCCGCAGCATAGCGAGATCGGCCGCCTCGCGCCGCGGATAGGCGGCGAGATCCTCATTCGGTGCGAACTGCTTGGGGTTGACAAAGATCGATGCGACGACCCGGTCACACTCGGCCTGCGCCGCTCGGACCAGCGCCAGGTGCCCGTCATGCAATGCCCCCATCGTCGGAACCAAGCCGACTTGGAGGTCCGAGTTTCGCCAGAGCGCGATGCGGCTCCGCAGATCGGCAATGGTCCGTGCGATGTCCAATCGGAGGCTACCCCTTCACCGAGCCCGACGTCAGACCGGCGACGTAGTGCTCGACAAAGAACGAATAGATGATGGCGACCGGGATCGACCCGAGCAACGCCCCGGCCATCAGCTGGCCCCAATAGAAGACGTCGCCCCGGATCAGCTCGGCGATGACCCCGACCGGGACGGTGCGGACGGCACTCCGGGTCAGAAAGATCAAGGCGTAGAGAAACTCGTTCTGCGACAGGGTGAAGGCGAAGATCCCGGCCGAGATGAACCCCGGGATGCACAAGGGGAGGAAAATCCGCCGCATCGTCTGCAGGCGGCTGGCACCATCGATGCGGGCGGCCTCTTCGAGCTCCATCGGTACCGTCTTGAAATAGCCGAGCAACAGCCACGCACAGAACGGCACCAGCATCGTCGGATAGGTCAGGATCACCGCGGTCAGGGTATTGCCGAGATCGAGCCGGTTGATCAGGTCGGCGAGCGGGATGAACAGCAGCGGCTGCGGCACAAGGTAGATCGCGGCCACGGTCATCGCGATCAGGCCGGCGCCGGCAAACCGCATTCGCGCCAAGGGATAGGCGAGCATAACCCCGAGGACCAGCGATATCGCGGTCGACACCACCGCGACCAGCATCGTGTTCCAGGTCCAGACGAGAAAGCTCGTCTCGGTCAATAGGTCGATGTAGTGCTTGAGCGTCGGGTTGTGCACGACAAGCGGCATGATACGCCGGTTGTAGAGCTCGGAATTGGGCTTCAGCGAGGTGATCGCCATCCAGTAGAACGGGAAGAGTGCCAGAACTAAAAAGAAGCCGACCGGCAACCACACCCGCACCAGCCGCTTGATCGGACCATGGCCGGTGACCATCACCCTCTCCGCAGGTAGATCGTCAAGGCGATGATCAAGAGCGCCAATGCCGGCAGCATCGCGAGCGCCACCGAGGCGCCAAGGCCGAGCTGGCCCGCCCCCATCGCGATATCGAAGGCATAAGTCGCGAACAGCTGGGTGGCGTTCTGCGGCCCGCCATGGGTCAGCACATAGACGAGCTGGAAGTCGGCGAAGGTGAAGATCACCGAGAACAGGGTCACGATCAGGATGATCGGCTGCAGCAATGGCAGAGTGACATAGCGGAAACGCTGCCAGCCGCCGGCGCCGTCGATCGTCGCCGCCTCGTAAAGCTCGGGCGGCACGGTCTGCAATCCGGCGAGGAGCGTGATGCCGTAGAAGGGCAGCCCGCGCCAAGTATTGATGACGATGATCGAGAGCATCGCCAGGATCGGGTTGCCGAGCCAGGAAGGGCCGGGTTTGGGCACGCCGAGCGCCACCAGCAGCCAGTTGAAGACGCTGAAGGCCGGGTCGAGGATCCACATCCAGGCGACCGTGCTCAACACTGTCGGCACGATGAACGGCAGCAGCAACAACGCCCGCACCAGGTTCTTCATCGGGAAGTGCTGGTTCATCGCCAATGCCATGGCGAGCCCGCCGACCATCTTCAACACAGTCGCGATCGCGGTATAGACAAAGGTGTTCAAGGTTACCCGCCAGAAGATCGCGTCCTTGAAGTCGGTCACGAAATTCTTCAGCCCGACAAAGGTGCCGATATGCGCGACCGGGCGGTCCTGCAGGCTCAGCAGGATGCCGTAACAGAACGGATAGCCGACCAGAGCCGCAAGAAACAGCAGCGGCGGCGTCATCATCAGCCAGCTGAACACACTCTGACGATCGAGCCAGACGCTGAGCGACACCGCTCGCGGCGCGGGCCGGACCACTCCGGCGAGGGGTTCGGAACGGAGCGACATCGAAGTCAGACCGGGCGGTAGATCTCTTTGAGCTGCACCTCGGCGTTCTTGATCACTTCCTTGGTGGAGGCGCCGGCACAGGCCTTGGCGAACATGTCGACAACCACGTATTTGGCCATGCTCTCCGCCAGGGCGCGATTTGGCGGCGCCGGCCAACCCGGCAGATGTGCCGTCGCAATGGCGTCGCGATAGGGGATGTTGCGCGGCTCGACCTGCCACATCGGCGCGTTGTCATAGGCGTGCAAGAGCGGCTGATAATAGCTGTCGGCCGAGCCGTACCAGGCGCTGAGCTGCTTCTCATCGGTGAGCCAGCGCAGGAACGCGCGGGCCTCGTCCTTTGCGGGGGTGAAGCTGAAGATCGAGTGGCAGACCGAATTCATCAGATGAAACCGCCCTTTCGGGCCCGTCGGGTTCTGCGCCTGGTCGGTCACCTTGGCGATTTCCGGGAAGTCGCGCTTGGCCAGCCACAGAATGCTCTCGGCATTGTTGGTGCAGGAGATCTGCTCGGCGAAGAAAGCCTTGTTGTTGCTGACGTCGGTCCAGCCGAGGACATCGTCGAGCATCGTGTCCTTGAAGAATTTTCGCGCGAAGTCGACGGCACGGGCGGTCTCGTCGGAATCGATGACAACGGTCTTGCCATCGACTTCGACCTCGTGCCCGCCATATGACCACAGCAACGGGTAGAGCCAGCCATGGTTGTCGCCAAAGCCGTGGCCGAGCTCGAAGCCGAACGGATGGTCCTTGGCCTTCAATTTCTTGCCGACCTCGTAGAGCTCGTCCCAAGTCTCGGGGAATTTCTTGACGCCCACTTCGGCGAACCAATCGGTGCGCCAGTTCATCAGCTGACCAATATTGCTGAACGGGACGGCCTTCCACTTGCTGTTGACGATGCCCGCCTCTTTGGCGACGTCGTACCAGCCGCCCTGCTTTTTACCGGCTTCCTCGGCGATGTCGCTGACGTCCAGTAACTTCTCGTCGAACAGGAACGGATAGAGGAGGAAGATCATCGTGACGTCGGCGCCGGACCCGGTCTCGGCGATCGTGCCGATCCGGGTCGGCAGACTGCCGACGCTGGTCAGCTCGTAATTGACCTTGACGCCGGTTTCTTTCTGGTAGGCGGGGGCGAGCGTCTTCTGGAAGTATTCGTCGAAGGTTTTGATGAACGAGCTCTCGTGCAAGAAGGTCAGCGACTTGCCCTGCGCTTGCGCGGGCCGCGGGCCGATCGCAGCGGCGGCGGCCCCGAGCCCGGCGAGCTCGAGAAACCTGCGGCGTGAGGTGGTGTCCATGCTGTCGCTCCCGGTTTTCGCCGGGCCTAGGCACCCGGTCTCGCCCGCCTTGTACGGCGGCCGCCTGTGGCCGGCAAGCCTCAGCGCCCGGCGAGCACGCGGTCGACCATCGCTGGTGCGGCACCGAGGTAGTTGGCGGGATCGGTCAGCGCCCGTAGCCTCCCCTGGCCGAGCGGCTCGGCGACTGCGGGCGTCTCCATGAGCACGTCGAGCAAGGGCCGGTCGGTCTCGATCGCCAGGCGGCAGGCGTCGTAGACGAGGTCGTGCGCCTCGTTGCGGCCGGTCAATGGCGCCAACCCCATCATCACCGCCTCGGCGACGATAAGCCCATGGGTCATCGCCAGGTTCTTCGCCATGCGGCCGGCGTCGACGATCAGGCCGCCGAGCATGAAGCGCGCCTGGTGCAGCGCGCCGGCGGCGTAGCCGAAGGTTTCGGGCAACGCCACCCATTCAGTGTGCCAGGGACCGGTCGCCCGCTCGAAATCGGTCACCATCGCATCGAGCACGAGCCCCGCTTGCTGCCGCACCACCTTCGCCGCGGCGAGGATCAGCTCACACGAGATCGGGTTGCGCTTCTGCGGCATCGTCGAGCTCGATCCGCGGCCTTGGATAAAGGGCTCGGCCGCCTCGCCGAACTCGGTCGCCGACATCAGCATCACATCGAAGGCGATCTTGCCGAGGCTGCCGAGCAGCAAGGCCAGCACCTGCACGGTCTCGGCAATGCCGTCGCGCACGACGTGCCAGGTGATCGGCGGGTCGCCGAGCGCCAGCTCGCGGGCGAGCTCGGCGCGAGTCGCGAGGCTCTCCGCCCCATTGCCGAGCGAGGCCAGTGTGCCGGCAGCACCCCCGAACTGGGCCAAGAGCACCCGAGGACGCAGCTCGCGCAACCGTTCGGCGTGGCGGTCGAGCGCATAGAGCCAGACCGCAGCCTTGTAGCCGAAGGTCACCGGCAGGGCGTGCTGCAGATGAGTGCGGCCGGCCATCGGCGTGTCGCGGTAGCGGCGCGCGAGCTGGGCGAGATGGCCGCGCGCTGCCGTCAGGTCTTGCTCGATCAGCGCGAGTCCGGCACGGATCTGCAATACCGCGGCGGTGTCCATGATGTCCTGGGTGGTCGCCCCCCAATGGACAAAACGGCCAGCATCGCCCGCCCTTTTGGCGAGCTGGCGAACCAGCGGCAGGATCGGGTAGCCGACGGTCTCGGTCTCATTTTTGAGACGCGCCATATCGAGCCCTTCGCGGCCATCGATCAGTGGGCGCGCCGCCTCGGAGATTGCCGCCGCCGCCTCCGCGGGGATGATCCCGAGCCGGCCCTCGGCGCGCGCAAGCGCCGCCTCGACCTCGACGCAGCGCGCCAGGAACGCGTCGTCGCCGAAGACCCCGCGCATCGCCGGGGTGCCGAACATGTCAGCGAAGATTGCAGAGTCGAGAACGCCGATCGCCATATGATAGCCGAGATCCGTCGGTCCTTGCCCCTCACCCTCCCGCTGACGCGGGCCCTTCCCCGGGCGCATCGGAGATGCGCCCCGCGGCAGGCGCAAGCACGCTTGCGCTGAGAGGGCCGCTTGCTCGGGGCGAGGGGATCTGACTTGGCGCTCCCTCGCCCCGCTTGCGGAGAGAGGGTTGCGGTGAAGGGCGCTCAAACTCAGTCCAGCCGCCGGCGCCCAGACGCTCGAGCGCCGGGAAGCGCTCCTTGTACGCCATCTTCGGGCTCTCGGCGATCCAGTAGCCGAGATAGACGAAAGGATGCCGGCGGCGCCGACACTGATCGACGAGCCACAGCACGCTCCAGATGCCGAGGCTGCGCTTTGGCTGGCGCGGATCGTAAAAGCTGTAAACGGCCGATATCCCGTCATCGAGGAGGTCGATCAATGTCGCCGCGACTAGAGTTCCGCGAGGGTCGTGGAACTCGGCAATCGCGGTCCGCACCGGAGTGTCTTCGACCATCGCCCGATAATCGCCGTAGCGCATCAACGCCATGTCGCTGTCGCGATGGCGCGAGCTCTGATAGGCCGTGAACAGGCGGAACTGCTCGGCGGTGGCGCGGGCCCCGACGAGCCGGGCGCTCAGGTCCTGATTGATGTTGCGGATGCGCCGGGTCGACCGGGTATGAGCAAAGCGCTCGACCGCGATCCGCACCGGCACGCAGGAGGTGCAGCCGCCGCACACCGGCCGATAGGCGAAGCGGTGGCTGCGCCGAAACCCGGCACGCGACAGATCATCGTAGAAGAGAGCACCGCCACCACCCGCGAGGTCGACGATCAGCTTGCGCTCTGCACGGCCCGGGACATAGGGGCAAGCGACCGGCGAAGCCGCAAAGAACTGGCGCCGTGGTAAAAGGAGCGTCCGCTGCGCATTCACGCCTCCGTCGCGTTGCGAGGGCTCGCGTTTCGGCCTGCCTTCCGCCTTTGGCCAAATCTCCATCACACCGTCCCTCTGCGCGCCGTGGTTTCTGATCGGCGGCCGACGGGAGTATGTACGAGAGCTTGCCGGGACGCCAGTGTGGGCGCCGTGGTGATCGCCCGCCGGCGTCTCAGAACGAGGGGATCACGGGAGCGGGCACGATGTGTTCCTCGACCCTTTGCACTCCCGGAATGTTCTCGGCGGCAACCCGCACCGCCTGCCTTTCCTCCTCGGATCGGTCGTCGGAGAACCACAAATGGACGACCCGGTCGCGGACGATGATATCCGCAGCCCACATGTGAACCCACTCTTGTCCCTTGAGCTCGGCGAGCAGTTTTGCACGGATCGTGTGGTCGTCGCTGTCGGCCACGATGGCGGGCTCGCTCTTGGTCATCGCCAGCGCCCGCACCAGGTTCGCCCGGCTCACGATGCCAACGAGCTTGGCGTCGCGAAGCACCGGCACCCGCTTGATTCTTTTGGTCTCGAGCAGGGTGGCAATATCCGCGAGGTCGGTTGTGTCGCTGACCGAGATGACCTCACGGGTCATGATTTCCCTGACGATCCGGCCGTGCGATTTGACATAGTCGCGAGCTGCTTCTTGATCTGTCGCGAACGCGTCGAGCCACCGCAAGCGGCGCCGCTGGGTTCGCCGCTCGGTGCCGGTTTCGGCGCGATGCAGCAGGTCGCCCTCGGTCACGACCCCGACCAGGCGGTTGTCCCGGTCGACGACCGGGACCCCGCTGATGCCGCGTTCGGAAAGCAGCGTCGCCAAGGCCTGCACCGATGTTTCGGGGTCGACCGTGATCACGTTCGTTGTCATCACGTCCATTGCGCGCATTCAACCCTCCCTGGCGGTCTATTGCCGGATAATCTATCACACGCCGCGCCGTTTTGACACGCGATGAACCGCAGTTCCGCGGTATGGCGTGCCGGGCGCTGCATCGACCCCTATATTCCCATGCAGGCCCTTGCAGCAGTTCGTTCATGATCGACAGCATCAGCGCCGTGACGCTCGCCACGCATGACATGCGCCGCGCCGTCCAGTTTTACCGCCTGCTGGGATTTGAGCTGCTCTATGGCGGCGAAGCGGCGACGTTCACCAGTTTTCGCGCCGGGCCCAGTTATCTCAACCTGATCGTCCAGCCGGCCGAGCGCCGGTGGTCCTGGTGGGGACGCTTGATTTTCTACGTCGCCGATGTCGACGCCCTCCATTCCCGGCTGGTCGCCGCCGGCTGCCGGCCCGATACCGCGCCGCGTGATGCCGAATGGGGCGAGCGCTTCTTCCACCTGACCGATCCCGACGGCCACGAACTCAGCTTCGCTCGGCCTCTGCGATCCTGACCGATCGCTCCGCCAAGCGCTCACTCGAGGCTCGCGAGCAACCCGGCTCTTCACCCGATCTTTACACTTGGCATGGGAGGATCTCGGCCGATCGATTTGAAGGTGGTGCATCGTGCTTGCAGCTCACAACACTCGATATACCGGCAGGGCGCTCGAGACCGAGCCAAACGGTGAAACTCCGCTGCGGGCTCGTTCCGCAATGATTTGCATCGTCACTCTGTCGGCGCTCGGCTGGGCCGTCGTCCTGCTGCCATTGTGGGCGACCTTCCATTAGCATGGGACTGCCGAAGCACGCCTAACGCACGCGCCGGTTCGAGGCTCGCACCGGCAAATCTCGTTCCGACCCGCGACGACCATTACCGGGGCGGGTCCTCCTCCATTGTAACAAAATTCGGCGACACACGAATTGACGAGAAGCGGTCGTTTCCCGTGGCGGTGCGGACGGGTGACGCGACTCATCGGCGCGCGCTATTTACCATATTTGCCTCGGATAGGCTGCTTATACACAATATTTGGCGAGTTACGTGCTCTTCTTACGCTACCGGGACATTATCAAAACAGATCAAGTACACCTAAAGGATTAACTAAAAGATCTTGCTGACGAATCGTTGACGATCTTTTGACCTTGACTACCGGCTTGCTGTAACATAACGTAACGGAATGTACACCAAGAGTGTCAGTGACATGATGCATTGGACCCAAGAAATACCGATCGGAGCGGGTAACGTTTTCGCTGATGATAGTGCCGCTGCTATTGCTGAATTCATTCGTACGAAAGGAATTACTCGCTGCCCGACCGCCTGCGTCTTGCCGACACAGGGTCTGGTCGGTGCAGCGGACCGCGCCGCACTTGAAGAGTACGCGGTTGCTCGCGACAGGACGCGACGAGAGAAAATGGCCGCGCGGATGCGGTCGTTTTTGGAGGCCGGTCTGCCGTTGGCGGAGGAGAATAGCCCTTCGGCCGCCGAGGGTTCCGGTTCGCGGGCGCTGCCGACGCCGCGGGCATAAAGTCTCCGGGTGCCGGGAGGCGGCGGCTGACCTGCTATAGTGCCGCCGTCGCCCGTGCGAATTACTCCGGCAGGCGGGTGGACTGCCAGGTCACCATCTGCCAGCGCCCGCCTCGGTTGGCGTAGACATCGGTGAACCTGACGCCGAAGCTGTTGGGGCGGCCGCCGGACATGACGCTGATCCGGCACGATCCGGTCAGCACCACCGTGTCGCCGAGATCCTGCGCCTTGACATCGGAAGGCTCGACCGCGGTGTAGACGGTGGCCCCGGATTCCATATTGCCGATCAAGCTCTGCTTGGTGTCGAGCCGTGCCGTCGAATGCGTGTAGACGAGGTCGTCGGCAATCAGCGCATTCAATGTGGCGACATCCTTTTGCGCCATCGCGGTCATGCGCTTCTTGTCGAGATCGATGATCATCTGCCGGTTGTCTGCCATTGGTTTCTCCTCTTTCGAATGACTCAGCGCACCATCAGCACCAGCTTGCCCTGCAGATGGCGTCCTTCGCTGACCCGATGCGCCTCGGCCGCATCGGCGAGGTTATAACGGGTGATCGCCGGCGGCCAGACCGCACCCTCATCCAAGAGCGCCAGCATCCGCTCGAGATGCGCGCGGTCGCGTTTGACGTTGGGACGCAGGACGTGGACATCCTTGCGGGTCGGCTGAAATCCCGCCGGCGCCGCGGCGATCCACACCAGCCGCCCGCCCGGTTTCAGGACGGCATAGGAACGCACCTGGACCTCGCCGCCGACCGTGTCGAACACCACGTCGCAATCGCGTGCCGCTGTCGTAAAATCTTGCGTGTTGTAGTCGATCGGCCGATTGGCGCCGAGGCTGCGCACATAATCGTGATTGCGGGCGCTGGCCGTGGTGACCACCGTGGCGCCGAGATGCTTGGCGAGCTGGATCGCGAAGCCCGCGACACCACCGGCCCCGCCTTGGACCAGGATAGTCTCGCCGGCTTCGAGTTGTGCCGTATCCTCGACCGCCCACAGTGCGGTCAGGCTGGTGAGCCCCATCGCCGCCGCCTCGGCATGACCGAGGCGCTCGGGCTTTTTGGCGATGATCGCCGCTTTGATCGCGAGCTTTTCAGCGTAGCACCCCTCGATGCCCTGATCGGTCACCCCGAATACCGCATCGCCGACCTTGAAATCGGTGATATCAGGGCCGAGCGCGCTGACGACGCCGGAGAAGTCGCGGCCGAGAATGTGAGGAAACTTCAGATTGTGGCCGGGGCCGCCCAACCGGACCTTGTAATCGGCGGCGTTGATGCTCGCGGCGTGGATATCGACCACGACCTCGCCCGGTCCCACGGTCGGGTCCGGCACCTCGCCGAGCTGCAGCACCTCCGGCCCGCCATGCTGTGTCAACAGTACCGACTTCATAGGCTCCTCCCGCTTGTCACCGCCGCTGCAGAAACTCGATCAGCAGCTCGATTACCCGCTGCGGCTGCTCCTGCTGCACCCAATGGCCGGCGCCGTCGATCAGATGGCAGCCCAGCATCCGCGTGCACGCGCTCTCCTGCATTCGCTCGAAATTGCCGGGCCGTTGGTAAGTCCCCCAATCGCTCTTTCCCGCGATAAACATGGAGGGCACATCAATGGTCCGGCCCGAGAATAATTGCAGTTCAGCTGTGTCGATGCCTTCCGTCCCGCGCCGATACCACTGCAGCCCGCCCGGAAACCCGGTTCGCTCGTACTCGGCGCTGTAGACTGCGAGCTCGTTCTCGGGAAGCCAGCGGCATGCCGCGATCTGCGCGGCGGTCGGCATTTCGGCCGCCACGGTCTCCGCCATGTTCTTGTGGAGATCCATGACGTAGTAGGTCGGCATCTTGGCCAATTCGGCAGCGCTCCAGGCTTGCAACCGGTATGGCCGGTTGTCGACCCAGTCCGCACTCTTGTAATGAAAATAGCCGCGCAAGAAGGCGTGGACGCCCTGCGGGCAATCGCGCATATCGGCATTGGCTGACCGGGTCGAGTAATACCACTGGTAATGCTTGCGCGGCCGCTCGAGTTTCGCCAGCTCCTCGTGGATATCGATCCCGGGCGGGCTTTGCCGCGGGGGGTTTTCCACCGTATCGAAAGGCAATGCCGGCGGCCCGGCAAAAGGTGCGCTCATCAGCGCCAACGAGCGGAATATGTCGGGCCGAACGAGCGCGCACCAGGCCGCCACCGATGCTCCGAAATCGTGCCCCGCGACCAGCGCCACCTCGCGATAGCCGAACGCCGACACGAGACCCACGGCGTCCCTGACGGCGTTCAGAAGTCGGAAGGATGCGAGATCCCCGTCATAATCCCCGTCCCACCCGCTAGTGCGACCATAACCCCGTAGATCCGGTGCGACGGCATGAAACCCCGCCGCGGCCAGCCGGGGCATGACCTTCCTCCAGGAATAGGCCAGCTCCGGGAAGCCGTGTAGGAGTAGCACCAGCGGGCGTCCCTTGGCCTCGAAGCCGGCCTCCAATACGTGCACATCGAGGCCGTTGATGTCTCGTGCGAAGCCGGAACGAATGCCGGGAGCGAGGGTCCCGGTTTCCAGCGGCGCCAGCTCGGTCATTTCCCCTCTCTTTAATCAGCGGCGGCTGGACAAATAGGATTCGGCGAGCCGTCGCCCGGTTTCGCGCATCAATTGCTGATCCAGCGCGGGGGTCTCCGCCGCCGGGACGTGCACGACCGTGTCGTTACAATAGGTCGGGATCACGGTGTCGGCCTCACGATGCAGACCCGCAGGATGGTCGCCGCCCTGAACGGCGCGCACGCCGCGCCTGATTTGGTTCCGGAACATGCTGACCCCGCGATCGGTGGCGGCGAGGTGCTCCAGGCCGTGGATGGCGATCGGGCGCTGCGAGACCTGGGCCTCGTAGTCGCCAGGGTTGCGCTGGCCGGCCTCGTAAGTCGCCGCGGCGATCTGGCCCGGCAGCATGATGTCGCGATCGGCCCACCACGCCGGCGTCACACCCTCGGTCTCGCTGACATGGCGGAATTCGATGAACAACGTATTGGTGTCATCCACCGGCACGATCCACCGGCTCATCATCGGGCCGCTGAACGGATGCTCGCGGTGGCCGTTTTCCCAGATCGGCGCGACTTGCTGCAGGTTGGGCAGAACGGCCTCCACCATCCGCGCCCAGATGTTGTCCCCGACCCGGCGGGTCGCGATGTAGATCATCCCGACCGGGGTCTCGACGAAATCGAGCTCGGGCAGCACCCCGAATTCGTTGGTGAACACCGCACCGCTGACGATCGTGTGGAGAAACGCCGTATGGGCCGGGTCCATGGCGTTTTCCATGATCTGCAGCCAGTTGCACGGGTAATAATATTTGCGCCCCGGCATCAGGCGATGGCCCGGCCGGCTGAAGCTGTCATAGGCGGGAAAAGGCGGCTGCTCTGCGGGCGGGCCCATATAGGAAAAGGCGACCCCGCCTTGCTCATGGGTGGGGTAAGCGCCGTGACAGAGGCGGTCCTTCAGCGTGCTGTCTGCCGGCTCGCCCGGGGTTTCGAGGACGGTGCCGTCGGTGGCAAAGAGCCACCCGTGGTAGCAGCAGCGTATTCCGCTGTTCTCGATCAGCCCGAATTCCAACGACGTGCCGCGATGCGGACAATGCAGCTCCAATAGACCCGTCCTGCCGCGCTGATCGCGAAACACGACCAGCTCCTCGCTCAGGATCTTGACCCGCAGCGGCAGGTCGCTGATCTCGTCGGAGAAGCAGATCGGCTGCCAGAAGCGGCGCATGTACTCGCCGCACGGCGTGCCGGGACCGACATGGGTGAGTTCGGCGTCCTCCGCGGGGACGTCCCGATGGAAGTACCCGCCATATCGCGTCTTCAGGAACGGGGCTCTGGTCGCCATCGCGGTTCTCCTTTCGACCGTCAGCTTACTCTCGGTCGAAATGGGGAGGCAAATGCCTGCTCAGCCTCGGTGCTCCGCGCGGCGCCATATCGGATGCCTTCGTTCGTACCATCATGGACCAGCGGTGCCCTCTCGCCTGCCGGCGCCGCGGCTCGGTAGGCCTTCAACAGGCGGAATGCCTGGCTCAAGCCTCAGTAGCGGCACCACCGACGCACTCCTCAGCTCCTTTCGATCCACATCACGCAGCACCTCGATCCGCGACAGCTCCCCATCGCTCATCCGCCGAACCGTCCCTCCCAGCTTCGGCAAGAAGGAACCGGCCTTGGCTCCGGCGGAATAGCCCTCTAGGCCCTCGCCCCGCTCAAGCGGCGAGAGGGAGGGGCGGCACCCCTCCCTCAGAGCAAGGAGAAAATTTGCTGCGACCCGGAAGATCGCCCGCCCGATCGCCCATAAGGCCAAGCAGATCAAATCATTAGATGCGCGAAACAGGGTTCGGGCAGCAGGGAGGCGTTGAGCGCTCCTGAGGGAGGCTGCAGGGAGGATTTGCCTCGGCATCTGGCACCGCTCTCATTGTTGCTATAGGGACACGTTTATAGTTGACAAATTAGCACAGGCGGGCTATAAATGCAAGCTCCAAAACGGCGAGGAAGTGCCTTATGGCGGACCGCGAGAGCGGTTACAAGGTGGGCCCGGGCCGGCCGCCGCTGGACACGCGCTTCGAGAAGGGGCAGTCCGGCAACCCCGACGGTCGCAGCACCAAGAGCCTGCCGGCATTGCTGGCCGATGCGCTGAACGAGACGGTCGTCGTGACGATCGACGGACAGCGCCGCACGATCACCAAGCGCGAGGCGATCGTGACGCAAATGGTCGACAAATCGGCGAGTGCCGATCTGCGCGCGACCAAGATGCTGATCGACATGATGAGACGTCGAGCACAAGGCCGGCCACCCTGCCCCGCCGCCCGGACCCCGCCGGCTCGCCGCGGCGGACAAGGAGGTCGTGCAGCACTTCGTGACCCGGTTGCGCCGGCAGATCCTGCAGGAGATCGAAGAAGCGAAGGCGGCAGAGCCGGCCGGTGACGCGAACACCAGCGGTCGGGTGAGCGGCACCTCTTAATTCATGGCCTCCATTTTATCGGTGATGGTTCCGCTGAAAGGCATGGGGCTAGCTTAATCTTAAGGCTCATGCCACGTGCGCTGTCGTATCGGCCGGCCCGGCATGGTAGTCTCGCGCTCGAGGACGATCAGGCTATGAACGAGATCAGCTTCGCAGCACCGAAGATCGCCGCTTCACGGCAGCGAGGCAGACCCACAGACGAAGGCGAGCTGTGGGAAACACTGCGCCTCGACGCCGAGCGGGCGGCGGCGGGCGAGGAGATGCTTCGCGGCTTTCTCGATCTGGCGGTGCGGCGTCATGACGGTTTTGCCTCTGGGCTCGGTCTGCTGTTGGCGCGCAAGCTCGCCGAGTATTCGATGCCGGCCGAGCGGTTGGGCGAAATTGCGCGCGTAGCGATGGCCGGCGATCCGGCGATCATCGCCGCGGCAATCGCCGATCTGATCGCCATTCGGACGCGAGACCCTGCGGCAGAAAACTATTTGAAGCCGTTTCTGTACTACAAGGGCTTCCACGCGCTGCAATGGCACCGCATCGGCCATTGGCTGTGGCGCGATGGTCGGCGAGAGCTTGCGCATTTCCTGCAAAGCCGCGTGTCCGAGGTCTTTGCCGTCGATATCCATCCCGCTGTGCCGATCGGAAGCGGCGTGTTTATCGACCACGGTACCGGTCTCGTCGTCGGCGAGACCGCGGTCATCGGCGACGACGTTTCAATCTTGCATGAGGTGACGCTCGGCGGCACCGGCAAGGAGCGCGGCGACCGGCACCCGAAGGTGCGCGATGGCGTGCTACTGTGCGCTGGGGCAAAAGTGCTCGGCAATGTCGAGATCGGCCGCGACGCCAAAGTCGGCGCGGGCAGTGTCGTCCTGCATGACGTGCCGCCCCGGGCCACGGTCGCAGGCGTGCCGGCCCGGATCGTCGGCTGGTCGAGCGGATCGGTGCCGGCCCTGGAGATGGACCAGAGCCTACCCGATTACGAGATCTGACCGAGAGCCCGGCGTCACCGCGCTGCGAACTGCGCAATGCTTCCCGACTTAAATGGATTCCCATCCGTCAGGTGGTGGCAGCCAGCAAGCGTAGGGCGGAAAAGCGGAGCGCATTCCGCCACCACATATGGCCAGTGTGCGCTCGCCTGACGGACTACCGGTCATGCCCCTCGGTTCGTTTCCGCCGTTTCGGCTCAGAGCCGTTCGCCGGTCGGTTGCGGTTCGTCGCCGCCACCCTTCCAGCCGGCAGGATATAGCCCGCTGGTGACGCACCGATGATATGACGAATGCGGCCAATCCGCCGGGTGCGCCACGAGACCGTGCTTGACCGGGTTGGGCGGCGAAATCGCGATCATCGCGGATCGTGTGCTCCCAGTACCGCCGCTGCCAAATGCCGCGTTCGCCACGGTTGGTCATCACCAGTGATCGCGGCTCGCCGACGGGCAACGATTTTGCAAACGCGGTCTTGATAGCCCGCCACCGGCCGGGAAAATTGGCGTCGCCTTCCGGCAAGGTCCACAGACAGTGCATGTGGTCGGGAAGGACGACCCAAGCGTCGATATGGAATGGCGCACGGGCGCGGACTTGGCGAACCGCGTCGCGCAGAGCGTCGATCCGCGCCACCAGCAAGTTCGACCGCCGGTCGAGCAGGTTCACTGTGAAGAAGAAGGTTCCTCTTGGAACCCGATTGCGGCGATAGTCCGGCATGAGAGAAGAGTTGCCCAGCCTCGGAGAACTGCTGAATGCGCTTCCGCTTTTCCGCCCTACGCTTGCTGACCGACATGAAAGAAAAACTAGCGTCAGCAGGCGAACAGCGAATGAGCGAAGGAAGAGGATTTCTGATCGCCTTCCACGGGGCCGGACAATGTTGGTTCAAGGGCGGAGAGCGCAACTACTCGTCGGATGCGCCCAGCCGCCGCGAAGACCGATATTGTGTCGGCGACATTCCGAAAGAGGCTTTGAACAATCGGCTAAAATGGGCGGAATCATTGAGACCCCACCTATAGGCAATCTCGGTTATGGAGGCCTCGGTATTCGCTCCGTCTAATTCGGCTCGGCAACGCAGGAGACGTCGCCTTCGCACCCACCCTGATACGGTCATGCCCTGTTCGCTGAACAGCGTATATAGATATCGAAGCGAGATGCCATTATCTTCGGCAATCTTCTTCGGCGATAGATTGGCGTCCTTAAGGCGGGCTTCGATATAGCCGCTGATGCGGGCAAATAGCTGATCGCGTGGCGCTATTGTTGACGATCGCCGCTGTGCCCGAAACGCGGCTCCCAGCAATTCTAGCGTCACGTCAATGGCGTCAAAAGGCGTGTTGTCGTTCCGCGTCACCACGCTATTGGTCAATGTTGACAAGTAGGAACCCAAAAGCGTGGCCAGGTTACTGTCGGCAGGCAAGCGCAAGCCCTCGTAGGTCTCGGCGTTGTACAACACGGTTTCAAACCGCGCGATCGGGACGATCATGCACAGCTTGTCGAATTTTTCGGGCATCTCAAATGATACGGGGTGCCCACTGTGCCAGACGCTGATTTCGCCGGGGCCGACGATCACGCGGTCCTCGCCCATCCTACACAGGGTCGAGCCAGATCTTTGATATAGGATACCCAGATACGTGTCGCTGTCCCCCGATATCTCCGCGTGCCCGCGTACCGCTCCAAACGGATTGCCGGATAGCTCGAGGAGCCGGATATCGCCTAGATGATGTGGCGCAACGTGCGTGAGAAGAGGCGCCTCGCGCGTTTCAGAAACGGTCCAGCCAACCAGATCGGAAGTCAATGCGTGATTGAGAGACTCCCGATCGACATACGTCTGCCGTGTCGCGGCAGCTACGCTTGCCATAGCAGTTACTTCCTCCGAGCAGCACCTTTTTGCACATCTCGCGAGATGGGCCGTTCTATAGCCGAAAGCAAGCTTTGCCCAACCTTGTACAAAGGCTTTCCGTTTGTGCAGCCACATCCAAGAAAGTGTGCACGGACGTGCATGCGACCTCCGTCCGGTATTTCTAACCTGGACCCATGAGAAAAGCCCGACTCGACAAAATTGCCACAGTCGAAGACTTGGCGCATGGCGCAGCTGGGGATCGACAACCTGACCGAGCTGCGATCTCGTGGTGCGAGCAAGCCGGAAAAACCCGAATTTTGGAGACAGACCGCGTGAGCGTTCAGTCCGACGCGCCCGCTATTGCCGATTTTCGGTGATCCACCGCAACCTGACGAGGCCTTTAAATGACAGATCTAACAGCTCGGGAAGTTGTCGAAAAACTTCATCAATATGATGATCTGCCGTCCTTTCCGAAAGTGAATATCCACTTTCTGGCGACGGCGCCGGGCAACGAACATCTTCTGAAATTTATGACTGAGAAACCGGACAATCCAATTCGGTTTAAAGGCAAACGCATCGGTATCATCGCGACACGTGGTGTCGAAGAAACCGAAGTTACGATTCCGCGGAAATGGTTCGAGGCGCGGGGCGCCATCTGCCATCTCGTCTCGCCCAACCACATAGAATATGCGCCGAGATTCGGCGCCCGGTTCCCCGAGATAGCTAAGACGCATGTTCTGGCCATCCAGTTCACCTCGAATTCCGGCTGGATTCCAATTGATGCGCGCATCGAAGAGGTCACAGTCGAAGACTACGATGCCGTCTATGTGCCCGGGGGCGCCTGGAACCCGGATCAGCTGCGCGCCAACCCAGCCGTGTTGTCCTTCCTTCAAAAATTTCAGGCGACAGGCAAACCCTTGGGCGCGATATGCCACGGCTCGCAGGTCTTTCTAAGCGCGAAGCTGACCAAAGGTCGGAAGGCGACGGGTTATTGGCCGATTATGGAAGACATGGCCAATGCGGGGGCCACAGTGTTGGACCAACCTGTGGTGGTCGACGAGAACGTAATCACCAGCCGCTTTATTTACGACATCCCGCAGTTTGTCGATGCGATTGTCGCTCAACTTAACTGAACGCCAAAGGAGATACCAGTGACCGAGCTCATCGTTCTCTACAGGATGCCCAACGATCCCGAGCGTTTCGACAAGTATTACCGCGAAGTCCATGGGCCGATGACCGGCAAACTGCCCGGAGTTAAAGGCTATAAGTATGGGCGTGTCTGTGCGCTGGACGGCGGCACCGGCGAATTCTTCTGGTACTGGTCCGGCACATTCGACAGCCGTCAGGCTGCCCTCGATGCCATGGCGTCGCCGGAAGGTCTGGCGGGCGCTGCCGACGTGCCAAACTATTATCATGATGCTCCGCTCTTCATGTTCTTCGAAAAGTAGGCGATATTGTCTTTGACGAACGCACGGCTAGAGGTTGAGACAGCAAGCGTAGGGCGGAAAAGCGGAGCGCATTCCGCCACCACATATGGCCAGTGTGCGCTCGCCTGACGGACTACAGGTCATGCCCCTCGGTTGGTTTCCGCCGCTTCGGCTCAGAGCCGTTCGCCGGTCGGTTGCGGTTCGTCGTCGCCACTCTTCCAGCCGGCAGGATATAGCCCGCTGGCGGCGCACCGATGAAATGACGAATGCGGCCAATCCGCCGGTGCGCCGCCAGACCGTGCTTGACCGGGTTGAAATGGATGTAATCCATATGGGCGGCGAAATCGCGATCATCGCGGATCGTGCTCCCAGTACCGCCGCTGCCAAATCCCGCGTTCGCCACGGTTGGTCATCAACAGTGACCGCGGCTCGCTGACGGGCAACGATTTTGCAAACGCGGTCTTGATCGCCCGCCACCGGCCGGGAAAATTGGCGTCGCCTTCCGGCAACGTCCACAGACAGTGCATGTGGTCGGGAAGGACGACCCAGGCGTCGATATGGAATGGCGCGCGGGCGCGCGCTTGCCGAACCGCCTCGCGCAAAGCATCAATTCGCGCCACCAGCAAGTTCGACCGTCGGTCAAGCAGATTCACTGTGAAGAAGAAGGTTCCTCCTGGAACCCGATTGCGGCGGTAGTCCGGCATGAGAGGAGTATGCCCGGCCTCGCAGAACGGCGGAATGCGCTTCGCTTTTCCGCCCTACGCTTGCTGGCGTCGGCGGTAGCGTCTTAATCCGCCGCATCTTGGGGTCCCTGGCCCGAGACGTCCGCGCACATCCGCTTCTGCGCCTGCTGGAGCTCGGCGCAATGGCCTCCTCCTCCGCATTGGCTCGCGCGGCGGTCTGCCTCAACGCATCCAGGATACTGGCAGGCAGAGACCGCGGCGACGAGCGCCAAAACCACAATGATGATCCTGGTCATCGGTGCCGACTCCGAGCTCGACGACAAATACCCGGAGATTCATCTGCGCGAGCGGCATTGTGGGATAGTGATTGTCGCCGGCGCGGTTGTTTGGTCATTTGGCTTTTCCTCTTCTGAGAAGCTTACAGGAGAAATTTTGCTGCAGATTCGCTGCAGATGGCGACATCATTAATCATCGGCTCAACTCAAAGATGTTCCTGGAGAAGCGGCGGAGGGCGTGTTGGCCACGCCGGCAGGATAGGGCAGCGGGTGAAGCCGGATCAGGCGGCAGCACTCGTCAGCTGCACCGTGATGTTGGGTGCGGCAAAGCGGATCTCGGCGGCGGCGAAGGCGTCGATCAGCCGGCGCAATGCCTGGCGCTGCAGGTAGGTCGGGCGGGAAGGGGTGGCGGTGAACTTGCAGCGCACGACAAGCGCGGTCTGCAGCACGTCGACGACCCCCTGCATTTTGAGCGGCTGGATGAAGTCGGCGCCGATCTCGGGGTCGTCGAGCAATTCCTCGCCGACGCGCTTGACGGTCTTGCGCACCGTTTCGATGTCGGCGGTGGGATCGAGATGCAGGTTGAACTTGGTCACCGACCAGTCTCGACTGTAATTGGTCACCGCCAGGACCTGCCCGAATGGGATCGTGTGGACCTGGCCGTTCTGGTGGCGCAGCCGCACCGAGCGCAGCGACATCCCCTCCACAGTGCCGCGCAGCCGGCCGGTGTCGATGTACTCGCCGACCCGAAAAGCGTCCTCCATCAGGAAGAAGATGCCCGAGATCACATCGCGCACCAGGCTCTGCGCGCCAAAGCCGACGGCGATGCCGACGACACCGAGCCCGGCGAGGAGTGGGCCGATGTCGAGACCGAGTGTCGCAAGCGACAGGATCACCGCGATGACCGCGAGCCCGATCAGCAGGATGTTGCGGGTCAGCGGCAGCAGGGTGCTCAGCCGCGACGCCGAGCCGGCGACCTCGTCCTCGTCGCCGGGGGCGAGGGCAGCCGGCATCTTCTCGTCGATCACCGCGCTGAGCGCCGTCCATATGATCCAGGCGGCGACAACCATCGCGGCGGCTTCGAGAACCGGCCGCACCAGCAGCCGCTCGAGACTGCCCTGCGCCGGGTCGATCAGGTCGAGGCCCCAGGTCTCGGCAAGCCAGGCCGCTCCCAGAATCAACAGAAACGCGTCGGCGAGCCGGCTGAGCGCGCGGCGACCCTGCGCGCGGCGCAGGCTCAGCCTGCTGTCGGTCTCGTCGCCGGTGACGAGCCGCGCAATCAGAGTGTGGCTTGCCTGGCCCAGCACCGCCAAAGCGACGACGATTCCTTGCGTCGCCGCCGAGGCGCGCGCGACCCAGGCGCCCTTTCCAAGCGCGAACTCGATTGTCGCCGCGAGGAGTATGCCGAGCGACAAGGCGATGAAGGCCCAGTGCCACGACTTCGCCACCGCTCGCCGTACCGGGCCCGGCTCGCCGCCGGTCACGGCCAGAATCGCCCGTGCGATAGGCCGCCGAGTGGCCCAAAACATGGCTATTTTGTAAACCGTTATTACGATCCCCAACGTCAACGCCAAGCCGAGCAGGGCTTCTTGGCCGAAGCCGAGCCGTTCGACCAGCCAGACGACAAAAACGTTGAGCGGGGCGGCCGCCAGATAGACCGAGAACCAGCGGGAACAGACCCGCGCGTCGGCATCGTCGATCGCGAGCAGCCGGAGGTCGGGGCGGCGCGGCGACACGATGATCGTCAGGAGGACTATCGACACCCGCCATTGCAATGCGGTCCAGATCAGGTGGTCGGCGGTCTCTTCGAGGATCGGCCGACCCGCCGACATCGCGAGCATGCCGATCAGCGCGGTGCAGAACAGAAAAGCGAAAACGGCGAGGCCGGCGACCGCGACAAGAAACCTGATGAGAGCCGCGCGCAGACGCGGCGCCAGCCCCGCCTCGACGACAGGCCGGCGATCGAGCAGCGCGCGGATCCCCATCCCGATCAATGGCGCCGCCGCGAAACCGGCAAGCGCGATGACCCAAAACCGGAGCGCCGCGCGGCGCGTGCCGCCTTCGGCCTCGACGCGCTGAACCCAAACCTGCGGTGCCTGAAGGAGCACCGGCAGCGCACGCAGCGCCTGTTTTGTGGCCTCCCACACCTGCGCCGCCAAAATGGCGCTGGTGACCACAGCGGGGGAGCCGGTCGCAGGAGGGTCGGCGGGTCCGGCCGCGGGCTGCGCGCCTTTGGCCGCGAGATCGGCGATCAGGCCTCTGACCGCCTCCGGCGACATCGACGGCGGCAGCTGCAGCACCACGGTCGGACCGGCGGGCTCGGCGGCTCGGCCGGCCGGCGAGGCGCACAGCAGAAGCAGCAGCGCCAGGGCAAGAGCTCGAGCCGGCATCCCCCCGAACTTAACTGAATTTGGCCCGATCGCGATACCACCCGGCGAGGAACTCAGGCCCCTGGGGGATTACTTTGCTGTTTAGGGATTACCCCATCCGCCTGTCGGGCCTCGCCAATCCGCGAACGGGTAATCGAACGCCCCGCCGTTGGGCCCCCAGACCCAGTATGTCGGGACCCCCGGCCACGGATGCAGACCCCACCCGCCGGGCCCACCATTCGACCCCCGATGCGGGGGAACCGGTCGGCCGTTCCATTGGCGCGGGTCACCGGATATTTGGTGCGAGGCGCGGCCCCAACCATTGGGTGGCGGATGCCAGCCCGGGCCATTGCCATCCCGTCCTTGCGCGATGCCGGGCGCCGGACCCGCGGCGGCTGGCCCCATCTTCGATCCCGGCGGAGCAACCTGGGCTGCTACCGGGGCGGTCAGAGCAAGCACTCCCGCCAACGCCAATCCGAGAACGCGCATTCAAAGTCTCCTGCGGGCGTGCATGCCCGGCGTATAACGGGTCAGCGGTGAACTCTCGTCCCAAGCCGCCAGCCAATTCGCGGCGCCGAGGTGATCTTGCCGCCGTCACGGGGTCCGGTGCGGCCCCGCTCCGAGCCGCGGCGCCGGCTCGTCTTCGCGGACCCGGAAGGCGCCGCCGGCGGTCTCGACGCCATAGCCGGCGCACCACCGGGCGACGAAGGCGCTCGCCAGCGTTGCGTCGGCGAAGTAGATCGAGAGGGCGTCGTTCAGCACGCCGCGCGTCCCCGACGGCGTCATGGCCCACCCGTCGGCGCCGCAATTCTCGTCGAGCCAGGCGGTCAATTGGGCATGGCGCCGGCCGAGACCCTCCGGCGGAATACCGATCCGAATGCGGACCGGGAAACGCCGCTCGGCCAGCATGATCGCGGCACGCGGATTACCTGGCATCGTGTTCCCCGTACGTTCTTCGCCACGATGGCACAGCCGCTGGGCCGTGTCCACCGCCTGGGCAAAAACAGCGGGGAGTGCCGTGTTCTTCTAGTCGCCGAGACGGGTTGCCAGCACCGCCTGGGGCCGCTGGCCCGCGGCATCTGTCGCCAAGGGCGTCAGCGCGCCGGTCTCGCCGTTGATGCGGTAGGAGGCCAGCCGGCCCGAGGCCGAGCCGGCGGCGAAGACGAAATGGCCCGCGGGGTCGAGACAGAAGGCGCTGGGGACCGGTTCGGTCGACGCTTGCCCGATCGGCGCCAACCGTCCGGACGCGTCGACAGCGAAACCTGCGATGCTGTTGTGGCCGCGGTTGCCGACATAGAGGAATTGCCCCGAGCGTGTGAGGTGGATCTGCGAGCAGGTGTTCCGCGCGGTGTACCCCTCGGGCAGGGTCGAGATCGTCTGCACCGCGGAGAGGGCGCCAGTCGCCGGGTCGAGACGATAGGCTGTGACACTGCAGCCCTGCTCATTGGAGAAATAGGCGATATCCAGGCTGGGATGAAAACAGTAGTGGCGGGGGCCGAGACGTTCGGCGGGCTCAACCCGCAGCGGCGTCTTGGGGCTCAAACGGCCGGTCTGGGCGTCGAACCTGAACTGGAAAATCACATTGGGGCCGGGGTTCTCCTTCGGCGGCTCCAGGACGTTGTCGTTCAAGCGGGCGATGTGGGGCACGAAGGCGTACCGGTTCGAGCGGTCGGTGCTGATGGCGTGGGCGCCCGTGGCCGTCATCTGCCGGTCGAGGGCCGCGGCGCCGACGGCACCGTCCGCTGCGAGCGGATGGACCGCGGCATAGCCGCCTTGATAATAGGCGGAGAGCAGGAACCTGCCGGCGCGGTCGGTCGCCAGGAACGTCGGCGCGTGTTCCGCAGAGACCGTCCCTTGCGGTGTGAGCGCTCCGGTGTTTTGGTCGATCCGGAAGCTCGAGATTGCCGGCACAGTTCGATGCCCGACATAGAGCACATGCCGGTCCGGGCTTTGCGCCAATACCGACGGCCCGCCAGAGACCGCCGCCTCGGCCTGCCGCGTCAGGCGGCCGGTATCGGCATCGATGGCGAAGGCCGCGATCTTGTCCTCGTCTTGCAGGCACACATACAGAGCGTACGGCATCCCCTACCCTCCCTTGGTTTCGATCGCAGGCTATCGTGTTCGCCACATCCTACAACAATGCCCTCTCCGAGAGTATGTCGTGACATTTGGCCGAGCGAAACACCGCCCGACTTCCCGAAGACCTTCTCAACCGCGCCAAGCGCAAGGCTGCCGCGAAAGGCCGCACCCTCACTTCTCTGATTGAGTGACCCGCCGCTTGGCTTCGCCACGCTCCCAATCCGACACATAGATCAGGCCGGCGACCCGGCGGATGAGGGCATCCTCATCGCCGGTGAGAAGACCATCGGAATAGGCCACTTCCCACAGCATCTCGATGACGCCGATGCGTTCTCCCTCGCTGAACTGCCTGACGACAGTCTGGGTAAAGTGATGAAGATCCGTCGCCTTGATCGCTCCTTCCTCTGCCGCCTTCATGAGGCGCGCTACCTCGCTGCGATCCAAGCCGAAGCGCCGGGCCAAGGCGCGCTCGATTATGCCCAGTTCGCGAACCTCGACTCGGTCGTCGCTACGGGCAACTTCGATCAGCAGCACGGCAAGGGCGAAGGTGGCATCGTCCCGCTCGCCGGATTGGCCGCTGTCATCGACACCGGTCAGAAAGCGCAGCAACCCGTCGAACATGTCCAATTCCTAGCGGCCCGCGGGAAATGTTTGTGTATCAACTGGTCCCGCGCCGCCGACAAGCAAGAACCGCTGTCGGATGACCCACACGCCGGTGACCGCGGCAAAAGCGACCCTCCGGCGCGCACCAGGCTCTGCGCGCGGCGTCAGACGGCGCGGCGCCAGGCTGATGATCAGCCGGCGGATGTGGCCGCGCGCACCGCCGCTCATTCTCGTGTGCCCCTCCGATCCTTTTCATCGATCGCGCAAGACGGACAGGATGGAGAGCGCTGATTGACGGCTCTGGCGCGGCCGTAGCCGAGCCG
>Ga0210402_10001261_pt1 | contig 26218 bp, 30 predicted proteins | sample IncBWC7MmetaG_FD_161055 | JGI IMG/M metagenome (GOLD analysis project Ga0210402, IMG submission 161055) | Forest soil microbial communities from Barre Woods Harvard Forest LTER site, Petersham, Massachusetts, United States - Inc-BW-C-7-M | ecosystem: Environmental > Terrestrial > Soil >... | reverse complement strand
ATCGCGGCGCATCTCTTCCTTGGCGGTCCAGATGCGCTCCCGAATTTCCGAGAGTTCGTTTCCCGAGATGATCGCGCGGAGGCCTGCAACGAGTTTCCCCGTTTTGCTGTTGAAGTCCAGCGGCCCATCGGGAAGGTACAGCAATGTGCCGGTGTCCTGGAAAACTTGGAATAGCACGTAGTCGCCGAAGTTGTCGGGCCGCATGACGCGGGAGAACTCGCGCACCACCACGCCTTTGATATCTGGGGACTCGATGAGCCGGAGCAGGTCCTGCATCTCGGGAGTGCGGAGCACCGCGGTGCCGGAGACATCCGACAGTTCGACGGACTTGATGATCGTAAGATCGTAGGCCGCCGCGGTCTTGCGGTTCACCGCACGCTGCGCGGGGATGCTCGCGCGGTCGTCGGCCGCCTGCTCGGATGTAGAGACCCGGATGAGCTCAATGACTTTTTTCACGCGGCTCCTCCTCGATCTTTTCTTCGACTCCCACAATTTCCCCGACGTGCTTCAGGACCCCGTCGAGGTCGTGCGCTTCATAGGCGGTTCGCAGGTTTGTGAGGATTCGCTGTCGCTCTCTGCCGATTTCCACGAGAGCATCGATGAGACCGGGCTGGTGCGTTTGAGACATGGACTTGACCTTTCCTTTTGCTTCTCAGCAGAAACCGTTGCGGGGGGAATGAGAGAAAGTTGCGATCGGTTTCGACTGAGTTTTTCTGCTTTCTTGCGAAAGGGTTGTGGACGTTACTATTACTCAGGAATGTCTGTCAAGAGAAATAGTACAGAACTCGCCTATAACCCCAGTGATTACATAAGTTTAAGTACTTTAAGTCACTCCCAAGGCAATGTTGGACGAAAGGTAACGTCACTTGACGTGACCCGCGCCGGCGAGAAGCGCGATGGCGATGCCGCCTCCGATCACCAAGTACTTTCCCGCCTTTTTAATCCGCTGCAGCTTGCTTCCGCCCTTCGCCGCCGTCACCGCCTCGTCACGCTCCTTCACGAGACCGCCGATTTTTACGGCATCGTCGGCCTTGTCCTGCTGAAGCACGAGGACCTTCGCCTGGCATTCCTTGCAGGTCGCCGCGAAATCGAAAAGCGGCTTCAGATCCGCCGCCGGGATCGTGGCAGTCGCCGCCGGTTGGATCCCCGCGACATTTGGGTTCCCCTGTAGCAGCGCCGCCGGCAGATTGAGCGTAATGGGTTGGGGAAGGGGAAGTACCGTGGGCATCGCCTGAATCACCTGTGTAGGCGTCTGGGTGCGTTTCTTGAGGTCCTCGAGCTGCGCGAGCGAATCCCGGAGAGCCGCCGCGCGAGCGTCCTCCCGCTTGGCGGCTTCGGCAATAATGGAGTTCTGGGCATCGAGAGTGGCCTTCAGCCGGATGCCCTCCTCGCGCGACCCGATCCATGAACCGCCGATGATGCCGATCACCACCAGCGCGACGAGCGTGCCCGCGAGTTCAAGTTTGTGTCTTAGGGTCAACATCCGGTCCTCCTGGCTGCGGCGGCAGGTTCTGCCCGAGCGCGTTCTCCTGGATCGCGTGCCCGAGCACGAGACCGCCGAGCGTTCCCATGAACCCGACGTAGACAGGGGTGAGCTTGCCGAGAAGAGCCATCACGTGCCCCGCGATGAAGAAAGCGATGAAGAACGCAGTCGACCTTCCGTGGGTGATCTGGAGGATTTTGTGCGTGAGATTGCGGAACCATCCGGTTTTCGGTGTCGTAGAAGGATCCATGCGGGTCACAGTTTCTTTTCGATGTCGTCGATGACAGTCGCGACCTTGGCCCTCGCCGTTTGGGTATCAGAATCAAAAGCGCTCTTGAGCCGCTTCGAAAAAGCTGCGAGTTCTTCCTTTGACGCTGCTTCCTTCGCCGCGAAGACCGCGTGGAAGACGGCTCCGACAACGATCCCTCCGAGCGAGCAGAGAACTGCCACGATGAGCATGTGCATTACGTTACCTCCTGTGAAGTGCCCGCCGCTGGCGGGGGATTTCTGAGCGCGGCCACGAGCCGCGTGACGGTGTCGATAAAGCGCGGCCAGCCGGTGAGGCCGCCGTTCACTTTGCGCCGGACCATCTCCCAATTCTGCTGGTCCGCGGCCGCGGGGACGCCGCGCTCGTGAAAGTACAAAGCGAGGATGTCGGCGGCGACGGCGGGATCGAGCGCCAGGTCGGGAGTGTTCTCGAGGTCCCGCCCGATTTCGGCGCCGAAATGCGCGTAGTCCCAGCGCCCCGTGATCTGGATGAACCCGCGGCCGCGAAACCTCACGCCGTCGCCGGGATTCGTATTGCCGAGGTCCTTCCTGTTTTCGTACAGATTTGTGAGATAGGTGGGCCCGCCCTGCTCTTTGATGGGACCGAACTTCCCCGTCTCGAGCGCCACCGTCGAGATCGCCGCGACAGCGCACAGCGATGAGTAGATTCCGCGCCTGTCGAGCGCCGCTTCGATGAGCGGCCAGTTCGCGCTGACGTTGACGAACGGACCGTAGGGCCCGAGGATCGCCGCGATGATTTCCGGTGATAGCGGGAAGTTCATTTGTGCCGCACGTAACCCTTCACCAGTTCGAAGGCCAGCATCACGATCACCGAGAGCAGAGCGGTCATGATCCAGTTCTTTATTTTTAGAACAGACCCCGAGCTCTCGAGGATGCGGATTTTGTCGTGAGCGGCCTTGATGTCCTGCGACGCCTTCACCATCTGCCCCTGGATGAGCAGCGCGTCCGATTCTGCTTTCCTGCGCTGTTCCAGTTGCACCGCCTCGAGCGTTTTCAGAACATAGAGCCGCTCGTCGCGCCACTCGCCGGACGTTTCGACAGGACTCATTTACCCACCTTCGCAATCGTCGCGTCGCACTCGAAGAGTTCGTCGGCGAGCTCTTTCATGCGCGTGGTGAGCGCTGTCGCCGCGGTCTTCCTGGCTTCATCGATTCTCGCGAGCAGCAATTCCCTCCTCAGAAATGGCTCGAGCGCCGCGCGGAAGTCGGCATAGTCCGGTTCCTTCCAACCTTGGCCGGTCCTCTCGAATTTGACCGCCATCTTCATCGTGAGCGAGCGCGCGACCGCAGCGATGCGGCCGGCCGGAGTGTCGTCGACGTTGTGCGTTCGTCCGTTCATGGCTCCACGAGATACGCCCCGTACACTTTCAACTGCACGCCTCCCGTGCTTCCCGGAATCTGGCAGATCGCCGAGATCTTCGCCGCCAGCGTCGGCGCCGACACGCCCGCCGAAACTGCCAGCGAAACGGTGTTCCTCGCCACTATTCCGGCGCCGGGTATCGCTGAAGCGAGCACTGTCTCGGTCCCTCCGATGAACGCGCTCACCTTCCACGCGGGAAGCGTTTGCGACGGCGCCACGAGATCGTTCTGCGTCACTTCGAAATCCACTTTGAGGTGACCCGTGCCGCCGGTCGTCCCGTTCATCAGGTTGGCTCTCACGGCGACCACGTCCCCTGGCGAACCGGAGCAAGTGAGCGTCGCGAAAGTCGTATCGTCTCCGTCGATGACGTTCGTCGGATTCAGGCAGATCCCGGTGAAGATGTCGTAGACCCCCGTCACCACGCTGCTCGACGCCCAGAATCCCGGCGGCCATCCGGTCGCCGGCTGCGTCGCGATGGCCTTCACCGTCGTCGTGGTGGTGATGGAGATCGGTCCGGTGTACAGCGTCGAGGCGGAGGTGGGCGTCGAGCCGTCGGTGGTGTACCGAATATCGAGGCCCTGGTCCTGCGTGAGCGTCACCGTTTGGGCTGCGGGATATTCACCGCCGCCCATGCCCGTCGGAGCGTCCGCGACGGCCGGGATCGACGCGAGCGTGAGCATGACCGCGTTCACGATGGAAGACGGATAAGACCAGATCGGAGTCTCCTGAAACGCGCCGCTGAAAAAGTTTGCGATGAGATCGAACGTCGCCTGCGAGCCGAGAACGTTGAGACTTCCGACGGCCGTCGTGTTCGGCACGTACTCTCGAGCCGACATTCCCGAGCAAGTCGGGTTGATGCTCCCGGAGCGCGTCGCGAACACCAGCAGCCCGTACTGCGTGACGTTGTGCGTCGAGCTGCCTCCCGCGGTCCTGATGAGATTCCCGTACGGAAAGGAAAAGTACGAGTCCCAGCCGATCCCCCAATTGATACCGGAAAGGTCGGGGATAAAAATCTCGCCGGCGTTCGGGGAGATTTCGTGGATTGAGATGAACATAAGGCCGGGAGCGTCGGCCGTCGCGACCACCGCGCCGTTCGCTCCGATTTTGGAGTAGGGAATGAAAAAGACCTGCGTGAGGATGTCCGCGCCCAGCCCGGCCCGCGACGCGACGCTCGGAGTCCACACGCCGTGCGCGGTGTCGTTCACGATGATCGTCGGATACGGCGTCGCGTTGTTGTTGGGATCGATCCACGTCACCGCCGCGAGCAACCCGGTGCCGCCGAGCAGCGCCGAAGTAAACGTCTCGGAGACCACGTCCCCGGACGCGGACATCGCACTTTTGGATTGCACGAACGAAACCATCAGAGCAGCAGGCCTCCGACTGCGATCGCGCTGAATTCATAGCGCCCGGGCGACGGTAGTGTCGTGGCGGGCCCGAACATCTTTGTCGACACCACCTGCGGGAAATAGCTAGCGAGCACGCCGACGTTCGAACGGATCTCGAGAGTCGTGAGCTTCGTGAAGTCGGCATCGTCGATGCCGCGCTGCACCGCGGTGTAGGTGAAGGCCTCGGCCGCGTCCACATTGACCGGAGCTCCGACGGCGACGCCGGCGATCTTCTTCTGCACGGTGAAGAATTGCCCGAGCTCGCCGGCGACGTCGGCCGCGTCCTGCTGAACAGTGAGCGCCTGCGTGAGCCGGTTCCTCGAGCTCCATGTGACGGTGAGATCTCCGGCGACCGTTGCTGGCCGAACTCCGTAGGCGTGCCCGTTCACGCTGATGTTCCCTGGCGGATACGGCCTGGCGTGCCTCGAGGCCGTGGCGAGCGTCACGTCGGACGCCGCGGAGACTGCCAGCTGGTCGACGGAGGTGTTCGGAGTGAAGCGCGCCGTCACGGTGAGATCCGCGACATAAGGCGTCGTTTGCGTCACGTTCGCGCCGAGCGAGAAGAAAAACACCTTAGCGCCAAACGCGTGGTCCGCGGGGACGGTGTCGAGCAGGCCGCGCGCGACGCCGGCGATGGAGTGGGTGCCGTCGAGATTGAGCGTCGGCGTGGTCCACGCCAGGATCTCGTTATCGATCATGCAGAGATTCTTGCCAGCCAGGAAGTCGGCCGGCGCCGCGGCTGCGAGCGAGTCGAGGTCGACGCCGCTGGCTGCAGAGAGAACGAACCCGGTGGAATCGAACGCCGGCCCGCCGGCGGCATACGCGGCATTGAGTACCCCGACGGGACAGAACTCCGACAGAATCCCGGAGTCGGTGAACCCGGTCCCGGACTTGTTCCAGATCTCGAAAGACTTCTCAGGAAGCGCGGGATCGCGCGCGGCCATCGCGAGCGCATAAATGCCGAGCGGGAGCGATGCGCTCTCGACGAGCAGGTACGGAAGTTCCACGAGCTGCTCGGCCGAACATGGAGTGGCGGCGCCGGCCGGGTTCACCCAACCAGACGCCGGCGGAGCGACGAACGCCACGCTGTTAATTCCGAAGATGTCCTCGACGGCGTCGATGCTGATCTTCCCGTCGGTGAGCTCGCCATAGCTGATGCGCGTGATGCGAAACACCTGGTTCTCGACGCCGAGAGGAATCCAAGTGAACCTGAAGACCCCACCAGGCCGGAACTGCCAGGCGGTGCGGTTCGCCACCAACTTGATCTTCGCCAGGGGATACGTCAGCGTCTTCAGAACGCGCATCGCCACGAGGCCCGCTGCGGCCTCGGAGCTCAGTCCCTTGAAGTCGATAATTTGTGGACGGACCTCTCCGGTGACTGAGATATTCGCCGGGTCGTAGGCGCGGATCGTCCGGTCATTGAAGTTCGCCTCGCGCGAGGTATAGCGAACGTTGAGCACGTTGCTCGTCTCGCTCCACGAGCCACGCGAAAAGTCCGGCGTCGCCAGTACGTTGTCGACGGTCAAGAGCGGCAGAGTCGACGGATCGTAGCCGCCGCGCGCGAGCACGATGGTGAAGAGGCCCGTCGCCGGGTCCGTGTAAATCAGGCCATCGCAATGCCGGAGGATCTCGCCGACGAGCTGGTCCGCCGTAGCCTGCGTGTCGAACTGCATCGATATGCCGAGGCCCTCGGCAGCCAGGGTGACCGCCGCGGCTTCAAAACTTGCTGCGTTCATCCGCACCGTCGGAATGCCGAGACCGTAGTCGACGTTCGTGAGCGCCTCGTAGACGGCGAGCGCCGGGTTCGCGTCGCCGGCGATGTTGGCGATGCTCGGCCCTTGAGAAAGCGGATCGGGACAACGCCGCACAACGAACGCGAGCGGCTTCAGGTAGTTCGAGGTCCCCACATAAAGCTGCTTGAAGACCGCGTAGCACTTCCCGCGGTACGCGGACGCGACGTGCGAGTGCTGCGTCACGATGACGAACTGGTCCCCCGGGGCGAACTGCGTCGAGCCTGTCGCGATGAGGACGTTAATCCGGTTGCAGGAAAAGGCCTGGTCCGCCCAGCATCCAAAAGATGCATCGCTGTTTTCCGTGCTGTTGCTCTGCGAGCCGGAGACGGAGCCCACCACGGAAAACTTCATTTTCTGGAACGTACCGTGCAGCGGGTTCGCGTCGATGCCGATGGCGGTGATAGTGAACGTTTCGTCGAGCGCGCTGCTGCCGGCGGAGAGCGAAGTGATCGTGCCGTTCCCTACGCCGTGGAAGTCGCTGCCGATTCCCGACTGGTCGGTGACGATGCGGTTCTGCTTCGCGCTGAGATAGTCGTCCGGCTGCTGCGTTTCGAGGCCGCGGTAAAAATTGATGATCCCGGAGATGCCGCCGCCGCCGCCCGGAGCGGTACCGCCAAAAAGATTTATGCCGGCCGCGGTGACCTGGATGTAGTTCTCGCTCCCGGCGCCGTTGGTGATGACCGCGGTGGTTTTCGGAATGCTCTTAACGTCCGCCTGAATGTCCACGAGCGCGTCGACCGGCCCGTGGCACAGCATGAACTGGCATCCGAGAAAATACTCGTAGCCGCTGATTTGCGTCCGCCCTAACGCGAGGATTCCGCCGCCGGTCTTTATGGCCCAGGACCGGAGATCTCCCCACCAGACCGTGTTCCCTCCCTTGATCATGCAGGTGCCGAAGACCACGGGGATCGCGCGGCCTTCTTCGGCCGTCGGAACGGAGAAGTCCCCGAGCGCCGATGGCTGCGGCCCCACGGGATGCGGGGACAGCAAGACACCCACCACGGTCGTCGCGACGAAGAGCAGCAGCAAGAGCCAGAAGAAGACGTCACCTCACATTCAGCGAGCTCACCCTACGCTCGCGCTGCCATCGAACGGGTTCACCGTCGGAATCAGATCGAACCCGAGAAAACTGATCGTCCGCCCGTAATGCGCGCACGCGGAGAAAGTCAAGGCACAGCCGGCCGTCCCGCTCACGGTCGCGCCGGCCTCGAGGCCTGTGACCGGCGAAATGAGCGTCACCGTTGCGCCGGCGTGAGCGACGATCATGCGGAAGTCATCGCCGACTTGCAGGTAGCCGGCCTGCAACGTGTCCGGCAGCGCGGCAAACGCGGGGATCGTCAGTACCGTTCCTGTCGAATCGATCGCGGTGACCGTGCCGACGTAGGTGTGTGCCGAGAGATCCGCGCCACAGCCGGCGTCGCCGAAGATGTGCGAGCACGGCGCCTGGTAGAGCTGCTGCGGAATTTTCCGCTGCAGCAGGTACTGCGCGGAGTTGCAGGTGAGCTCGCACTGGTCCGTGAAACGCGCCGAGGCGATAGCTCCGGTGAAAAGGACCACGGTCTCGATGTCGGCGTAGTGCGAGCCGAAGACCGTGATGGCGATCGGCGATGATGGCAGGTAGGGGATGAGCAGCCTGGCGAGCGGGTGGTCCTTCGGAATAAAGACTTTGATCTGACCAGAGACGACTTCGTTCGACTGCTCGACGCCGGTGCGCGAGATCGTCGACGGCGCGTACAATTCGCCCAAGTAGGTGATCGGATTCTCGGCGCTCGTGAGCGCGAACGAAATTCCCGTGCCCTGGAAGAGATAGAGCTCGTAGGGTTGCGCGCCGGACCCGGATTGCTCGAGAGCGTCGAAACTCACGGGACCTCCCGCGGAACTTCCTGCAGCGCGAGCAGCGCCTCGGCATGGTCCGCGCTATCCCACTTGATCGACACGCGGTCGGCCTCGAGCCGCACGAGGGTGAGAAACGAGACCATGGTGCTGGCGGCCGGGAAGATCTTCCCCGTTAGCGCCTCGAGCGTGAGAGTCTCGGTGCCGTCGCCGTTGTCGACGGCGCCGGTGATTTTTCCGTACACGTTCCCGGAACCATCCATAGGAATGAAGGCGATGAAACGCCGTGCCTCCGAGGGAAAGAAAAATCGCGAGTAAAACTCCGATCGGATCTTGATGCCCGTGTCCGTCGATGAGACGTCCTGAGCTAGCACCAGGTCCTGGTCCCACGTCGGAATCCAGAACGGAATGAGCTGCCCGAACCGCCGGAGAATGAACGCGCGGAACGCGGTGACCGTCGGATGAGTGTCCAGCCACCAGGGGAACTCCTGGCCCACGAGCGCCGTGCCGCCTTTGTCGATGACTTGAATCGGCCCGACTTTCGGATCGATGGTCACCATCGACCGCTTATAGCTTCGCTTGAGCGGCGACTTCGCCCAATTCGGCGGGATCTCAAGGACGTCAAAGCCTTTGAACTGCGTCGGCGAGGTCGCCGGAGCCGGCGCCGGCTGGCCGGCCTCGCCGATGAAGTTCAAGTCCACCTGGTCGATTTCGCTGCTTTGCCTCGAGACGTCGACCGCGGACGGCAGCCGGCAGAGAAAGACCGGAATGACGCGCGTCTGCGGTCCGCCCTTCCATGCGAACAGTGTCGGAGAAGAGACCGTCAGCGAATTAGTAGCCACGCTCAGAATGGACAGCGCCTCGAACGTGAACTCGTCGACCCAGATCGCCGCAAGACCGCCCGCGGCGAACTGGCGGTCCGCCGTGGACACGGGGATTACAAACGTTCCGGCCGGGACGTCGGAGAGCAGCGGCTGCGCGTCCGGCCACCAGGGGACGCCAAACGGCTGGTTCTGCCAGCCCCAGATGAGCGACTCCATGCCGGCAGCGTCGCGCGCGTTGAGCGTGAGTGCGCGGTAGCGCATCGCGCGCCGCGGCAGTTGACGCAGTGCCCGCCGCTGCTCGTTGTCCGAATAGGAGCGGAGCACGTCCGTGAAGTACTCGACCGTCTCCTCCATCCCCTCGCCCCACTCTGGCGCGATCGAGAAGAGTACGATGCGAGCGCCTGTTACTCGAAGGTCAGCGACCATGCCGCTGAGAAAAACGAAGACCAGGTCCTCGCTGATTTGTGCTGGTCCCACGCTCGGGACAGTCGCCTGGTAGATGTAGGAGTCGAGCGCCGCGAAGATCAGCGGCTCGCCGTGGGTGTCTGCGAGCGTGAGACCGCCGGCGCCGGTGATGGTGATGGATTCGAGGGTCTGATCCGAATCGCGGAAAGTGTTCCACACCTCGACTGGGAACTGCGTCGCCGAGAGAACGAACCCTAGCGCCTTCACGCCCGGAATGACGATGACCTTCTCGAAGAGCTGCCCGCCGAACGTTTCGACACGCTGGCCGGCGTGATCGTGATGCGCGATGGAAACGGCTGGCTGCCGGACACCGGCGCTCGCAGCCAGCGGGTAAGATCCCAGACTCAATGTGAGAGCGCCGGCGAACACCGCCGCGGTGATGTCCGACGAACGGTTCGTCGGATCCAGCCCGCCGGGAAATGAAACCTTCTGTCCTGCGAAATCGGCCATCGGACTCCTACTGCTTCACGACTGCGAAGTTCGGGAAGATCTTGTACGTGGTCCCGCCGAGCACGTATTCATCGGCGTTGGAGAACCCGTTTCCCACGGCGTTCGTCGAAAAAACATTCGGCACCGTCCCGAGCATCGAGTAGCCCGTGGTTGTGCCGTCGCGCAACGCCCACAAGATGATCGGGAGCAGGTTCGCGCGGCCGTCCTGCTCGCTGGTTTGCTCGTACTGAAACTGATTGCTCCCGGCGCTCGAGGCGTAGACCGGGAAGTTAGGCTTCATGGCAGTGTTCTTGCCGCGAACCGAAGTGTCGCCGGCCTTTCCTGTGTATCCCGCATCCGCGGAGTCGACGCCGTGGATGCCTATCCATTTTCCAGTCCAGGAGTCCACGTCGACGCGAACGAACGCGACACCTCCACCGATACCGTCCTGGTTCACGCCAGGAGAATCGGAGCTGATCGTGAATCCCGGAGTGTTCGCTCCGGCCGCCACGTACGTCCAGTAGCCAGCGCACGAGCCAAAAAAATAAGGACCTCCCGTGTAGCTTCCCTCCTTCTGAATCGAGAGCCCCCATCCGATGTGAACGTAGAGACCAGGAGTCTTCTCGATGACCACGACGATGTTGTCGGCGGTCGAGTCCGCAAAAAAATAATAGTTAGGGAACGGACCCGGAGTGAGCTGCGCGCCTACGCCGACAGGGAACGTGGAACTCCCGAGTGGACCGCCGGCCTGATTGTTGAATGGCTGGGTACCGTCGAACGCCGTGCCTGTGTACATCTGGACGCTGTAATGCAGAACCGGGTTCCCCACCACATGCCACGGCCCGGCTTCATTCTCTCCGGCGCGGAGATGTACGTAGTTCGCATTGTGGTGAAGCGAGGCGGTCCAGCCGGCGCCTTCGACCGCGCTGCGGTCCTGCGTCCAACCGAGACTCACGAGCCAGGTCACGATCTGCTTCACCAGATCGGTTGAGGAGCTCGCGCTGCCGGTTTGATAGCTCATGGATCTCCCCCTAACTCAGGCGCACCGCGAAAAAGTCCGCCTTCGTGTTGCGGAAGACGTTCTGCACCACGAGGTACGGAATCCCTTTGACGGTGACGGTGTTCTCGGACCCTTGGGAGAATCCGCTCGTCGCGTGGACACCGTCGAGTTCGCCGTACACGTTCGGAGTGTTGTCGAATAGAACGACGGGGAGCAGCGGGTATCCGCCGTCAAGATTTGGCCGCCAGTCGCAGAGAGCGGCCTGGTCGACATACGCGAACGGCCACACTTGCCCGTAGGCCGCCTCGGACGGACTGATATCGAACCCTCGCCAAGATCCCGAAGCGAGCCGAAGCTTAAGAGTGCTCACGTCCTCCGGCCCTATCTGGACCGCGTAGGGGATTGCGAAGTTCCGCATCTCGCCCCCCGTGTAACTCCAGCGCCACGACGGACTCGTCGTCACTGGCTCGGTATAGAACGCGAGGTTTCCTCCGACGATGAGCGGGTAGGGGAAAGACCCCGGAGCCATGTAACTGGCCAGGAAACCCACATAGGCCGTGACGTACACCGTCGAGACCTTGGCGACGACGATCACGCGCCGGCCGTTCGCGACAATCCAGTACGGAATGGAGGAGTTCCAGAGCGTGAGCACTGGCGAAGAGTGAGCCTGCGCCGCGCCGCCGACGTAGCCTGGCTGCGCGTTGAAAGCTGCAGCGGAGTTGTACGAGCTGAATCCGCCGAGCCGCCAGTTGTAGTAATCGGTGGGGACATCCGCGAAAGTCTTGGCGCCGACGATGATCTGATTGAGGCCGCCGTTCCCCGGAGCTTGCCAGATCATCTCCGAGCCGGCCACGCGCCGGAGCGAAGTCCACGGTGGGCACACGGCAAACGTGAACATATCGCCAGAGACGAACGCCGTCCCGCCGGCGGTGATGGTCAAATTCGCTTTTGTCGAAGTGAACGCCGTACCGACGGTGCCGGTACCGAGCGAGCCGGAGACAGATCCCACCACACCGAAATGCGTCGCGTCGGTGAACGTGACGGTGATCGTTTCGGCGACGCCGGCGGATCCGCCGAGCGCAGCGATCGTGCCGTTCCCCGTGCCAACAAAAGCTGGCGTGAGCGCCATGCCGGTCGCCGTCAGAAACGTGTCGAGCGTATTCAGCAGATCGGCGTAGTCGGTCGCGGTTCCAATTTTCAGAGACATCTAAGAGCTCCTCGAAAGCGCTTTCCCCGCGGCCTTCGGATTGTTGACGAGATGTTGAATGATGATATTTGCCGCCGCTTTAGAACTGAGGTGTTTCAGAACCAGTCCCTCGTCGAGACTGATTCCGAGATTGATGTTCGAGTCACCTCCGCCTTCGCCGCCGGCGGCGCCGCCCACGAGACCGCCCTCGGCGAACCTGCCGAACTCTGGCCGCGCGAACTCTGGGAGCTCTATGCCGCGATTGATCTTTTCAAGTCTGTGAGCGCCGAACGAGGCGACCGCGGCCGCGTTCAAGATGTACTCGCCGGGAGAAACGCGCGCGTGGATGGAGTCGGACTTCGGACCGCCTTGTCCCTGGATGAGTCCGCCCTCGGCCGCGCCGACACCGTCGCCGACAGAGCCGCCGCCGGAGAACCCGCCCGCAGCCTTCAAAAGTTTTGTGACGATGAGCTGGATGTACATCTGAGCGATGATCTTCGCGATGGAAGAGACCACACTCGAGGCCAGGTTCCTGAACGCCAGGCCGACGTTCTGCGTCCCCTGGAAAAGCATGTCGAAGGCGCCCGACAGCCCGGTGGTGAGAGATTCCTGCACGCCGGCTCGTAGAGTTTTCATTTGCTGGCCGGCGGTGTCCGTGGCCGATTTCATTTTGTCGAGACTCTTCTGGTAATCGGCGGCCTGCGCGATTTGCTCTTCCGTCGTCGCGTTCTCCTTCATCTGGTCGGCGATGAGCTGCAGAGCGGGGAGTTGCTGCCGGTAGAGGTCCAGGATCTGCTGGTCCGCCTGGAGCTGGAACAGTTTCCCGTCCTGAACTTTATTCTCGATGCCAGCTTTCTGGTCCTCGAGGAGCTTTAGCTTCGCGGAGCTGGCCGTCTTCTCGTCGGTGAAGGTGGCCTCGGCCGTTTTCACCGCGGCATAGTGCGCGAGTTCCTTGTCGATTTGTTGCTGCGACTCGCCCGCCTGCGCGAGGATGATTTGGAGCTTCTGCTGCTCGATGGCGATTTCCTGCTTCGCCACCTCGAGCGCGTTGTGCTGCGCGGCGTCGATGAGCTTGTGAAACTCCAGAATTTTTAGCTGGTTCTCATTCGTGGCTTTGAACTGCTCGGTGTTCAGCGCCTGGATCTTCGTCCCGGACTCTGTCTGGAGCACGGCGATCTTCGTTTCGAGCTCGTCGACTTTCTGCAGAGAATTGAGACGCTGCGCCTCTTGCTTGTCGGCATCTTTCGCGTTCCCTGCCTTCGCGGCTGCGTCCCTGGCGGCTGCTGCCTTCGACGCGGCTTTGTTCGCAGCATCGAGGCCAACCTGTATGGCCGCGATCTCGGCCTGGCTGGCCTGTAGAACCTCTGCGCGACGGTTGGCAAAGTATTTGCTCAGAGACGTCAATCCTGCGTCGTAATTTTCCTTCTCGATCTGAGCTATCTGAGCGGCCTCAGCGCGTTTGATTTCAGCCTGGTCCTGGGATTGTTTCTCGAGCAGCGAGAGCGCAGCCTTCGCCGCGGCATCGCTCGGCGCAATCTCTCCGCCAGCGCCCTCGCCGCCGGCCGGCGGCTTGGTCGGCGCGCCTCCGGTACCGCCGCCGAAAACATCTATGTTCGCTTTAGCTTTCGCGTCCTCGAAGGCCTTCTGGATTCCCGCGATCTTCGTCGCGGCGTCCTTCGCTGCTGGATCTTCCGCCAGCGTGAGCGATCCGGCTGTCACGGCGCCGCCAATTCCTCCGTACATGTACCCCTTGATCGCCTCCCACGTCGCCTTTGCGACGGTCTTCTTGTGATTCATCGCGAATTCCCATTCGACTTCCATCTCAGCGAGGATCTCAGCGGCTTTCTGACCGTCGACGATGAGCCCGTAGGTCACATCTTTGACGAGGTTTCCGATCTCCTCGCCCAACTGCTTAAACCCTTTGTTCGAACCGCCGCCGTCGATGGCTTGCATCATCGCGCCGGCGGCGTCGGTGATCGCTGGAATGAGGCCGACTTCAAATTGCGTGGCAGCGCCCTCCGCTTCGCCCTTCAGGTCCTCAATCTGCTTTTTCATCGCGAGGATCGAGGCGGCGGTCTTGTTGTCGAACAGGAGCCCCATCTTCTGGGCTTCTTCCTGTACCTTGGCGAAACCGTCGCCGGCGAGCGACTTAAAAATAGGGAGCGCCTCGGCGCCGCCGCGGCCGAGCAGTACCTGCGCGAGCGCCGCGCGGTTTGTTCCTGCTGCCATTGCCCCGAGGCTGTCCACGACGAGCTTTATTCTCTGGTCGGTATTCAGGCCCACGAAATCCTTCGCGGAGAGGCCGAGCTGCCGGAACGCCTGCACAGATTGCGAGCTTCCCTGCTGAAGCGAAAGAATGGACTTCGAGAGCTTGACGAAACTTTTGTCGACAACCTCTACGGAAATACCGAGATCGCCCGCTGCCTTGTGGAACACTCCAAGCATTTGGGCGGAGGCTCCCGTGATCTGCGAAGCGCGCGCGATCTGCGTCGCCGAATCGAAGACGCTTTTTCCGAACTCGACGAGCTTTAAGGCCGCGGCGCCGACGGCAATTCCTTGGAACGCTCGGGAGAGACTCATCGAGCTCGAGGCCGTATCGTCCTGCTGTTTTTTCAGGTTTTTGAGCTGGCTGGTGAGCTCCTTAATCGCGGCAGACACGCCGGTGTCTTCAGCGGTCAGTTTGACTTTGATCTCAGGAGCGTCGGCCATCGGTTAACTCCGTAGAATCCGCGGAAGCCTCGGCGGATCTGTCTTTCTTCGTTGGTGCGGAGCCAGCGCGCTCCACACGAGCAATTCCATCTCGTAGTTCCGCCGCGCTCCGGCTCTCAAGTACTCGAGGTACGCGAGCAAGAGATCCCGCAGCGGCCACTCGAACATTTCGCGAACCCGGCCGGCGTCGTGGCGCGCGACCTCGCGAATCATCCCCGAGAAGTCTCCGAAGTCGACGGAGCCGCGTTCTTTGTAGGGGGGACCTTTGCGCTCCGGCTCGAAGACTTCTGGGAAGTCGTCGATGATGGTCTCCCTGATCGAAAAAAACCGATGACGAACCCCACGATTTCTCTAAGCATCGAGAGCTTCTCCTCGGGGTCGGTGATCACCGCGAACCGCGCCGCGTTAGCGTCCGCGTCCTTGCGGTTCCAGTCCTTACCTTCTTCGGTGAGACAACCGGCCAGGATGTAGTGCTCTTGGCCGGAGAGCAGGATTCGAGTGAGGAGGTCTTCCGCGCGCGTTTCAGACGAGCGGTTCACACCGTCGAGGTCTGCCAGGATTTCGACCGCGCCGGCGGCCCGGACGTGCGCGAGGATGTAATGGTCTTGGCTTGCGGTGAGAGCTTCGGTGATGCTGCGGAACTTCCTGCCGTCGAGCGTGATGGTTTCGAGCATTCATCCTCCGGGACGGGATCGCCGCCCGCTGACTGCGATGAGGGGAGCCTCGTTGGAGGAACTCCCCTCGGCACTTCTATGGCCCGTCTTCCCGTTGCCGGGCGCGCCAGACCCTAGAAGAACGTGTACTCGTAGAACGGGGACGTCGGATGGTTCGCCGTGTCATCGAGAATATTTCCGTCGAGCGTCCAGTTCCCGTAGTCCTCCGTGATCAGACCGAACTGCCCGTTCGGATTCAGGTTCACGCGCCAGATGTCACAGCCGATTTTCTGGCCGTCGACCGGATCGGGAACGAAAAGGATGTGACCCTGAACGAACGGCACCGAGGCGCCGGCGACCTGGTCGAAGTTCCCCACGAGCGTGTGGTAGGTGATCGTCACCGCGTGAGTCGAGATGCTCGAGCCGGCGGGGATGTAGTACAGGTTCTGCACTAGGTCCACCACAACGTAGTCCGTGCCGGCCACTAGGACGACGGCGTTCGACGTCAGCACAGGCGGAGTCGCAGGATCGGCATTCATCTGCGCCGCGCGAAAATACCGGCCGATCGCGTTCGGAGCTTGCGCCGTCGAGATGAGCGTCTCGGCCGTGACCGTCTGCACAGTTTGAGCGAGCGTCGTTTTGCCGGCGCTCATCTGTGCGATGGCGACGTGCGACGCGGAAAAGTCCGTGCCCGTGATGGCGATTTTCGGCTGGCGCTTTTTCACCGCGGTCGCGATGAGCGTCACGTTTCTGTTCAGCGACTGGTAGAGCTCGGCGATGTCGTCCTTCAGGTCGAGCTCGAACTTGGTGCAGTTCCCGAGATGCTGAAGACCCGTGGGTAGTCCTGTAACCGGATCGAAACGGTCGAGCAGGATAGACCCCTTGCCGAGCATCGGGACGTGCGGAATTGGATACGAAATCGGCTGCATATTCCCTCCCTTAAGACTTTGAAGTCGGATCGAGCCTGCTCGTCCGGTACCTGATGGTGATGCCCCACTTCGCCGATGCGACCGGAACGTCTCCCTCGCGGGAAGCCCACACCGTTCTGCCTTCCTCGACGCCGTTCGCGAGACCTCCGAACTGTTCGTTCGCGAGCACCGTCTGTGCCGCCCACACGAGCACGGGATCTAGCGCCTCGTCCGGTGAGACGCTTGTCGAGCCCTGCGCCCGGCATTCCAGCGCCACAGATAACTGCCGCTCGGTGAGCGGAGCCTTGTAGGTCTGTCCTGCCAAAGGTTTTGGAACGTCGTCGTCCGCGTAGACCATGATTGCCGGCAGCGAATCGATCTCTATCGGCCGAGTTCGTTCCCGGTGAACGGTGAGTCCAGAAGGACTCCCGGAGCCGCCGGCGGAGAGAGCTGCCACGAGCGCAACCATGATCTGTTCGCGAATCGACGTCGGCATTTCTTAAGCGCTCCACGCTGTGATCGAATCATCGTAGACTCCTGCATACAGAGCCTGACCCACGCCGCCAATGCGCGCGTTTCGATTCGTCCAGTACTGCAGGAGAAACGCCTTGATGTTCGCGACGGCGAGGCCCACAGGAAAAGAAAAGGTGTTCTGCTCTTCCTGCACGCTGCCGTTCTGGATGGCGGTGTTCTCAGCCCCGCTGGCGCCAGGCCATACGCTGCCGCTGATCTGCGCCTTCGCGCCGCTCGAGATGGGAAACCAGAACGCGCAGGACACGTTCAGCATGATGTTGTCCGCGGCCGCGCCCAGGATGATGATTTGCTTCGCCATTTTTTACGCTCCTATGTTCCTGCTCCCACCAGCGCCCGTTGCGCGCCTCCAGGGGCGCCCTTGAAGGTCGCGATCACGTCCCCGTACGCGCCGCCGTCTCCTGTGTACGTGGCCGCGTATGTCCCGACAGAAGAAGTGATTCGCCACTCGTCGTATTCGCTCCCCTCTGTGATTCCTTGCGTCCAGCCAGAGCCCACCGTCGGGTTTCCAGAGTTGTCGACACCGTAGCCGTACAAAAACTCGCTGGCTAAAGTCGTCGTCACGTTCCCGCTGGTCATCGAAGCAGAAGTCGCCGCATTGGTGTTCGTCTGGTCCAGTGGATTCGCTGCGAGGCCGGATACTTCGTGGCAATGAACACGGCTTGTAGACGGTGATTGCCCCGTCCACGTGATCTTCACTGCATCTGTTCCGCTCCCATTCAAGGCCTTTATATAAAACACGTACATCACGCACTGAGAGCCGCCGACAGTCATGCGGAAGGGACCTATTGCGGTTGACCAGGAATTGCCTAAGGTGTCAGAAGGCGTGGCGATTCCGAGGCCGCCGTCGGAGTATCCAAAAATTCCGCAAATAATCGTGTTCCCTTTGGTGACTGTTGCGTTGCCTGTCGTGGCACTGCCGAGACCTCCGCTGACGTTAGTGCCGAATTGTTGGACGTGGGTGATCATCAGACCTCCACGTACGTCAGGCAGCCGCCGACTGCGACGGCTCCCGAGAGATTGATGTCCAGAGCTTCGCCTGACACCGTTTGAAAAATTCCGACGGGGCAAAACGGTTCCACCCATCCGCCGTTCGCCGCGAGGTAGTAGAGCCCCGTCAGATCGGTCGGCGTGACGTGAGATTGAAACTTCACGTTCACCGCGCCGTTAGCCACGAGCGAAAGACGAAGGACGCGGAGCCTCTTTCCAGCGACCGCCGCTAATACGTTGGTGACTCCCGATGAAGAGGCCACGATGGTCACGAACTTCGGCGTGAGCGCCGTCGTGCCGTTGAAGATCGTGCTGGTTTCTTGCGGACTCGAAGTCTCGCCGATGAGGTTCGTGCCCGCGGGGATCGCCGGGAGCGATGCGAGAGAGACGGGAGACGTAACGCCAGAGGGATCTACTTTCAGCGCGTTTGTGAGCGCCGGCTGGTCTGTGGCGAGCACCACGCGTTGGGTCCCCGCGGACTTGTTGCCGGAATTCGTGTCGACTGCAGTGCCGCCCACCTGAGATTCGTTTACCTGAACCTTCGCCGCCGTCACCGCCCCCGCTACCGTCGCGAGATTTCCGCCCGTCTCTAGCGCGAGGGTGGACGTGTTGAGATTCGTTCCAGCATTCGCCGTGACGGTGCCGCTCACTGGCTGCGTTGCTTGCCAGAACGTCCCCGTGACCGCTAGACCTCCAGCCAGCTTGTCGTAGATCGAGCGTAGCCATCCGCGAATCCCGGTCCCAGGAATCGTCGGCGGAGCCGCGCCGTCCGTTCCGTCTTGCGCTGCGAGTGCTGGCAGGTCTGGCGTGACTTTGATTTTTCCGCCCGTCACCGTGCCGGCCAGCGTGTCTAAATCCGTTTTTGCTCCTGCAAGATTTCCGCCCGTCTCCAGAGCAAAACCACTGATCGGCGCTGGCGGTGTGAGAGCTGCCACTTGCGCTGCAGTGAGAACGACTGGCATAGATCCGGCCGCAAGCGCCTGGCCCTGTGAAGGAATTTTGTCGACGTCCGCTTTGATTGCGGCGAGATTTCCGCCCGTCTCAAGTGCAAGGGTGGACGTGTTCAGATTCGTTCCCGCGTTCGCCGTTACCGCGCCTGTCACCGCTGTCGACGGTGCTGAATCGACAATGACGTGACCGATGACCGCGGAACCTGCTGGGAGCGCATCCGGCGTGACTTTTACTTTTCCCGCCGCGACCGCGCCCGCAAGCGTATCGAGGTCCGCCTTCGCCAGAGCGAGCGTCGCTTCCGTGGATGCGCCGGCCGGAAGAGGCAAGGCGGCCGCCGAAACGGGAGAGGTGACGCCGGATGGATCGACCGGAACGCGCCCCGAAACGAGCGTGGGCATGCCGGAAACAATCGCGCTGAGGTCTGTGTTTTCCGTCGTCTGGTTCGCGGAAGTCGCTCCGCCTGGTATGAAGGTCATGAAAGCACCCACGACGAGATGCCATCGGCAATCAGATCGACGGAGACTCCTTGGTCGTCGAAGGTGATGCTGGTGTCGAATTCGAGCAGGTCGGAACCAGTCCGCGCGAGGGTGACCATGTTGCGATCCGATGAAACCTTTTTCACCGTAATCCGCTTATTGGCGTTCGCGGATGAAGCCGGGATCGTGATCGTGACCGGACGGGCAGAGGAGTCGACTAGAACGAAGTCGTTCGCGACCGCGCTGTAGTTGCTCGATTTCTCGACCACATTCATGTAGTCACCACTGCCTGCGTTCGCCACGGTTGGCGGACCGTTTCCAAGCAAGAGCTTTGTCAGTCCACCGTCGCTCTCGCGGAGCCGCTCGCGAATCGTGAAGTTCCTGGTTCCAAGCACCACCACGGCCTGGCCGATCTGAATGCCAGGAAAAGCGGACGTCTGAATCGTGAGGGTCGTCGCCGTGGCCACTACTTCGCCGCGGTTGACGTCCTGCACGAGGATCTGGTCCGCCTCGTCGAGCAAACCGATGCCGGCCACGCCCCCGACGGTGACCGCGATACCCATGTCTGCCATCAGAGCGGGGATATCGGAGTCGCCGAAAGCGGGAGCAGTGGACGGCGCCGGCATTTAGGACTTGGTGACCGTCGGCGATTTCCCGGCGGCCGGCCTGGTGTGCGTTTCGGGGCCGTGGATCATCTCCCCGGTGTCGGGATCGCGGTGCTCTGTCGGAGCCATGCGATTCCCCTGCGTTCCGACGCGCCTCGGGTCCTTCGGTTGGCCAGGCTGCGGAGCAGCATCGCCATGATGGACCGCGGAGCCTTCGCCCACGAGGCGGTGGGCAAGCGGCCGTGGCACCTCGTGGACCGACCCCGCATCCGCGGGTGCGCCGTCCAGCACGATGGATCGCGTGAGCTTGATCGGAACCGTTTCTGCGTCCCGCATCCGTTCTCGTTTCTCTTTCTCGTCGGAAAGAAAACCAGGCGATTCCCGTCGGGGATCGAGCTCGTCCGGGGCGATCCGGCTGGTTTCGCCGGCGCGGGTCACGTTCTCATCGGACCTGCGAGCAGCAGCCTCTTCGTTTCTTTCTTTGTTCGTACTCATTGAGACCTCCGTCTCTTTTGCGGACCGCCGCGCCTACGCGCGGGAAGAAGGTGAGCGAAAAATTACGCGACGATGACGTCGGTGGCGATGACGAACGCCGGCGGGTAGAGAATCGAAACGTCGGCCATCATAAAGGTGGTGAGCTCGATCATCCCCTGCTTCTTCAGGCGATACGGATCGACGATCAGTTCAAATCCGCTGCCCCACATGCTGATGATCATCTGCTCGAAGATGCCGCGAATCAGGGTGTGCAGCGTCGCGCCGCTCGTCCCCTTCGTGGTGTTCTTCTTCAGTTGGTTGGACGACGCCGCGGGATAGCCGTCGACGGTATTGTCATTCGCCCAGATCGGCAGACCGATGGTGTTTCCCAGTTGCGCGGTGCGCTTCAGTTTGGACTTCACGCCCGGCGTGGTGAGCCACGCGCCGGCGCCTAGCTGGTCGGTGTTCGCGTCCTCAAGCTTCTCGTTCATGAGCACGATGTCGTCCCATGTAGGCAAGCCGCCGTTCGCGGAGTCCGCAATCATGACGTAGGCCTGCACGCCGGTCGTGCCGGCGATGCCCGTCGGCTGGTTCGTGCCGCCACCGATGAGCGCGACGCTATCAATGGCCAGCGCCTGGTCGCGCGCGAGGTCTTCACGCACGAGCGAGTCGACGTCGACAACGGCCTGAGCCAGCAATTGCCGCGAATAGCTGGTCGAAGACTGATAGGTGTGCGGAGACGCCAGGATGGAGCCGAGCGTCAGAGCGGAGTCCGCCACGTCGGTGCCGGGATTTTCACCCACCCACGAGCCGGTCGCTTTCCCGGTCTGCTTTGGATAGGAGACGTTCTCCCTGAGACCCGTGATAGTTCGCGCGCCGAGCTGCTTTACGCGCATGGCGTTGTAGAGGAACTTGATGAATTCCCCCGCCTCGGTGAACTTCAATTCCGCGCCGGCCGTCGCGGTCGCCGAGTCCAAACCCGCTCGGGATTTCATCCGGTCGCCGAATAGCTCCTGCAGCTGCGGCGTCCAGACGTGGCGGAGACTCCACGGCACGAACAACCCACCGTGCCGCTCGCCTTTCCAGTTCTTCTCGATGTCCTCCGAGATCTCCGTCTCGAGAGATTTCACCTTGCGCGTGCCAGTCTCGATGTTGGTGATCGAGGCCATGATCCCGCGCGCCAGGTTGTACCTCTTCTGCTCGTCGTCGGTGAGCTCCACGCGGTCCTGGTTTTCAGCCGGGGCCTGCGTGAGCGGCTTCGCGCCGCGCTTGGTGACTTCATCGAGACAGTGGCGCGAGAATGCATCGACGGACTCGCCGTCAGCGATTGCTTTCGCCACGCGTTCCTGATCGATGTTGTGGACCTTGCCGAGCCGAATAATTTCAGCGCCGGCGGCCCGTGCTTCTGCAACAGTTGGTTCCACGGTAACCTCCTTAGGATTCGGCTCGGGAGCCGGATTTGCACTTCGAACTAAAACTGGGTACAGCGTGTCTCCTGCCTTGCGTTCGTGGCCCACGGTCAGATCTGCGGGAACTCCGACCGAACTCGCCTCCATCGGCGTCCACTTCGTCGCACGGTACGTCTCGCCTTCCTCTTTCGAGGACTTGTCCAGCGTGTACTCGCTGACCGAGTAACCGACGGAGATGAACCGGCGAATCCCGTCCTGGATGTCCCGCTTAATGGACTGCGCCGGCGCGCTCCGAGAGAACCGGAGTCGACCGCGGAGCTTTTTGTCGTCGCCGACTTTCGCTTTCTCGACGATGCCGATGACCGACTTCGCATCGTGTGAATCGAGAAACGAAAGACCTTTTTTTGCACGGGAGAGATCGATGGCCTCGGGAGAATGGTCGAGGATTTCCTTCCCGAACCACCGCTCCACTGGAGCCTCGGAGGAGATGGAGATGTCAAAGCGGTCCGCGTCCGGCCCGTCGTCTTCGTCCTCGTCCTCGGGATCTGGTTTCTCGCCGGCGTCGGCTTTCTTCTTGCGGCGCTCTTTGCGAGCAAGGCGCTCCTCGTCGGTGAGCACCCGCTTCACCACGGGAACCATTTCCAGAACTTCGAACTCCCTCATCAGCATCGGTAGCGAGTCGCCGAGCTTTTCCTTTGGAGCGCGCTCTGTCAGGTTCATGTTCTCCCCCCAAGTGAAATGAGGCGGCGTGTTCCAGCCGCAGATTTCTTTCCGTCCTCGGCAGCGGTGCCCGCTGCATCCGGGTTGTCTTCCTCGACTATCTGGTCCTTCGGACCCTTGTCGACGATGGGAGCCTTCGCGGTGATCGTGAGCTGCAGGTCGTATTCCTTCGCGAGATCGTCTTCTTCCTTGAGCTGCTCGAAGACTTCCTCGACGTCGCCGCCTTGCTCGGAGATCGCCGCATCGCGCGATGTGAGACCCGCACCGATGCCGAGAATTGTCGCCTGCACGTCCTTGAGCGGGTCGACCCAGACCCATCCGCGTGGCTCCCATTTGCCGGCACAGAAGCGCGCGGGATCGCGGGAGTCGAGCGAGAGAGCACCCGAGAGCAGCGCCATCGAGATCCACGGCTCGAAGATTGGCTGCAGCATCTGCTCCTTCAGGAGCGACTGCAGCATCTTCCACTGGTCGCGTTCGATGAGCAGACCCGAGCGCATCGAAGAGTAGTTGACACCCTCGAGGTCGGATGCGAGCGCGTTGTAGGAGACCCCCATCGAAGACGCGACGAAACGGAGCATGGCCTTCACAAACGCAGGGAAGGCAGACGCAGGATGGTCTGGACTCCACGCCGTAAACTTCAGACCTGGCGGGATCTGCTCGATGACCCCTGGCTGTGCCTCGATGCGGTATTTCGCTTCGTCATTGGGCTCGACGAACGCAGCGGCATCGGTGGACTCTAAGAAGCCCATCTTCGCGGCGCCCGTGCGCGCGGCAATAAGCTCCGCCTCAACGTAACCGCCGAGCATTCGCAGTTCGAACATGCACGGATGGAACCAGGTAATCCCGCGGGTCTGGTTCACGCGCTCGGGATCGTAGAGATGGAGGATCTGGTCCGCCGGAATGCGCGTACGGATAAAAGAGCCGCCGAGATCGGATGGGTGCCTCTCGTTAACGTGGTAGGCGACAGGACGTCCCCACTCGTCGACTTCAACGCCCATACGGATTTCGTTTTGGCCCTTCTCGGCGTAGCGGTTGAAGGTGGGGTCGACCTGATCGGCGTCGATCACCTGAACCGCGAAGCGGTACTTGTTCGGGAACCCGAGGACCTTCCGAACGAAGACCTCTCCATCGGTCGCGATGTTCTTGAGCACGAGAGTCTGGACGCCGCGGAAAGAGAGCTTGCCGTCGACCGTGCAATTCCCAAACGTCCCCCAGTCCTTCCACGCGTCCTCGATTTTTTGGTTGAACGCGGTGTTGAGGGATTTGTCGTTGTTCCGCACCTGAGGCTTGTAGCCAATGCCCTTTTCGCCGAGCACATTCGCCGTGAGGATCTTCAGGTAGGACTTCGCGACGGGATTATTTCGGGACAGTTCGCGCGCACGCGCGCGAAGCATTCGAATGTTCCCTTTGATTTCCTGGTCGGCCGAGAGGATCGAGGCGACCCAGTCCATCGTCAGGCGGCCGCCCGCCGCGCCGTGGAACACGGTGAGCGAGCGCTTCCCGGAAAACAGATTGGAGAGTTTGCGTAACCAGTTAGGCGTCTTCATCCACCCGAACCAGTGTTGTCAACGAACGTCGGCGGGAAGTTCGGCGCATCGTCCTCGAGCGAAAATTCCACGCGGTACGGGATGCCGAGCTGGCCAGGATGGTTCTGTCGCCAGATCGCCGCCTTCAGTTCGCCGCGCATCGTGCGGAGCTCCGCGAAAGTGTGCCGGGTGACAGAACGGCCGGCAATTTGGTACGCCTGAATGTCTGCTGTGACCCGGCCGGAAAGCACAGCCTCAATCACTGCGAGCGTTTTCTCTTCCCACGTATTGAACGCGCCGGCCGCGGAGCTCGCCACGTTCGCCTTGATGTTGATCACGAGCTCGTCGCCCGTGATGTCGTACGTTTCGCCCGTGAGGGTCGAATCGACCGAGCCATCGTTCACGAGCCGCTCGGCGTAGCGGTAGGGGCCGGGATTCAAAGAGGCGGTGTCGGCGGGAACGAATTCGACCTGGAAGATGCCGTTGACGACCGTGGCGGCTTTGCTGAACTTCTGGGTGAGACCATTCAGGTAGATGGTATAGCTCCATCCGTCCGATGGTGAGAAGTCGTCGAGGGAACGGGTGAACTTGACAGTCGTGCCTGCGGGGAAATGGGCCGGCACGTTAGCGGGGATGTTTGGCGACACTACAGGACAATGCTTGCCTGTTTGCCCGGAGGTCTGTTAGCAGAGACTTACTCAGTTGTTAGTTAAGGCAATGGGAGGAAGGAGCTGCTCCCTGTAGCGCAGGGAGCAGCGATTTAGGGACAAACTGAAAGGCGGTCACAACGAGGGGGGGATGTGCTGCTTCTATTTTACTTCCGAAACCCGAACGCTTCCAGTAGAGAGTTCTCGCTCTTGTGTTCTATTTCACAGCGGATTCGACGGGAAGCGCAGCGACGAATGCGCGGACTCGATCTAGGCATTTGTCTTTGAGCTTCGTCTCATACGTCCCGAATTGCATTTCGACGATCTTTGCGCCGGCGATTTTCTCGAACACTGAACGGCTTACCGGGCCAGCGATGGTGTCGGTTACGACTCCACGGTCAACGTTCCCCTTCATCTTGGCGAAATGCCCCAAGTCAATGCGTTCGCCGTCAACGAGCAGGCGGACGTCGGCGCCGCCGAGGAATTGCCAGTTTGAAGAGTAGCAGGTGATCACAAGAGCCGTGGGATTCGGTCCCGGCGAGAAAAACGCGGACAGATAGATACCGACGAGGTCGTTGGGATGCGCGCTATTGGTGAAGCCCTGCCCGAGGCTTATCTCCTTCATCGACACCATGGTCTTTCCGGTGAACTTATCGACTTGCACCACGATGTTTTTGTCGTTTCCTGCGGCGACCGCGGCGAGCGGAACGAGCAAGCATACCGCAAGTAGAGCTATCCCTGTTTTCATGGCTTTCCTCCATCTGAGTTTAACTCAGGCTTTGACTGCTTGACCGTGACACGGACTTCGGTGATGCGCTTTCCGGCAATGCCCGGACGCGCGCGGATCTGTTTAAGGCCGCGGCTGGCGGCCACGTCGTAACTTCCGGCGTGAACCGTGACGGTCTGCCAGGCCAGGTGCGCCTTCACTTCTGGAAAGAACGCGGTGACGCTAAAGGACTTCACGAGTCGTCTCCTGTGATCTCAATCACGCCGCCAGCGGAAAGAAAGCAGAGGATGCAGACCGGCTTGCCGAGTTCGAGATTTCCCGCTTCGATGACCAGGTCCAGGCCGCAGACCGAGCATGGCGTCCGGCGCCTGTCTATCAGAGTCGCCGGGTCGCGGTATTCCCAATACTTGCAAACGACGAAGCTCATGCGACTCTGAACCGCCGGCGCGCGGCGATGAGCCTGGCACTCACCGCTGAGATGGTTAGCACGCACTCAAAGACAGCGCAGGTGGACATCGTCACGGGATCGCGGAAAAGCACGAGAGGACCTTCGTCCGTTTTTTGGATTCCGACGAACAGCGCGCCCGAGAGTTCGATGATGCGTTCGACTGTTTCTCCTGCGGGGTTCATGATTTCACCGACGGCGCTGTGCGTTTAAATTCCTCGGAGACCAGGCGGGCGAGCACGGCCTTCATGGTCGAATCCGTGTGTACTGCGATAATCTTCAGTTGGCGGCGGACTTCCTTCGTGGTGAGAATCATCGCGGGATCTGTGCCGTTACTGCTTTTGACGATGCGCGGCGTCATCATGATTTCCTCCAGCGCAGGAGACCGGCGAACTTCTGCCA
>Ga0210402_10001260_pt1 | contig 26219 bp, 37 predicted proteins | sample IncBWC7MmetaG_FD_161055 | JGI IMG/M metagenome (GOLD analysis project Ga0210402, IMG submission 161055) | Forest soil microbial communities from Barre Woods Harvard Forest LTER site, Petersham, Massachusetts, United States - Inc-BW-C-7-M | ecosystem: Environmental > Terrestrial > Soil >... | reverse complement strand
GGGAGCGGACTTCAGATGGGCTGACTTAGATCAGGAGACCTGAACGAGCGGAAGACCTACCTCGCTCACTTCGACCCTAGGCTCAGGCGGTCGGGTTGTCAACTCCCCGCACCGGTCGAGTACACCATTGGCAGTTGTGGTGGCAACCAAAAGGCCCAAGCCGATCTGAGTCCAGCAGAGCCTCCTGCTCCATCAATCTCAAATTGCGGGTGGGATTGCGCCAGCAAGACGCGAATGATCTATCGCCGATACACTAGTTGACGGGTTGCATCGATGAAAGGACCGCCAGGACGGCTCAAACAGTCGATCGAACCGCCCTGGGCTTCTCGATTTGGTGGGTGAATCCACTACAGCCTAAGCCTGCTTTTTCTGTTCTTGATCGCGTTTCTGTTGTTCTGACTGCGGACTCTTGGGCTGCCCGCTCGGCGGCTGCTCTGTGTGTTGCACGGGCTGATTCGGCTGGTTCCCGGGCTTCTGCGGAATGCCCTGTTGTGCTCGTCTTTGCCAAAGGGCCTCGGTGGAAAACACGTCTTCAGTATCATTTGTGCGAGAAGAAGGTCACTCTCCGCTGTTCAATTGTGCTCACAACAGGGACTATTAAGCTGGACGGTCTACGCAGGCTAGAGCGCTGGCGCCGCTGCGCGGGAACCGGCCTTCCCAGGCACTGAAGACTAGCGGGTCACAGACTGCGCTGGGCTTCCATTCGGAGTCGACGGCGGCGCCACTGTAGGCTTGGGAGGGAAATAGCGCACCGTTACGTCTCCTGAGATGTACCGGAATCGGCTGTCCCTGTCCGGCACCCGCTGCGGTGGGGGTTGGGTAATGAAATATCGCACCGTCACGTCGTCTGAGAAGTACCGGACTCGGATGTTCCTGTCCAGAACCCGCCGCGACATGATTCTGGAAATCTCGCTTTCACCCGGCTCTCGATCCAGCGTGGTTGGTGGTTTGGAGGTAGGGTTCACCACAACTCGTTGCGCAATTGCGGAGGGTATCACGGATCATCCTACGTTTGATTTCCTACCAAGTCTGAGCAATATTGCACAGGCTTACGCGAGCAAAACCCGCGTCAATAGGGATGTTGGACGGCTCCAGTGAGTCTGTAAAGTAGAGGTCCGGCGCGGCGGTATTTCTATTGGGCTAGGAAGTGGAACTGTTCAGAGTCTCTTGAACTCTTGCGAGAGGTTGCCTGCCGCACGAAACAGGTAGCCGAAATCAAAACGATACTTCACGCCGTTCGCCGATGCATATTTGGGATAACTGGGGATGCGCCATTGACTTGGACTGGAATTGCGGACCAAGCTCGGATCATCGATGTGCACGGTAAGGTTGCGCTTCAGATCGACAAATTGTTTCCGTCGACCACCGCATGAGACACGTCGAGCCCGCCTGCAATGACGGTATGAGGCAGAATAGAAGCGCCGTCGACCACGGTATCTCTGCCGATCCGGCAGTTGCGTTCGACGTTGCTGAATTTGGTGATAACGGCTGAAGAACCTATCTTGGCTGAGCGACCTAAATAGACTGGCGCCACGAGTCGGCTGGATGTATGCACCCTTGCGCCATCGTCCAGCCAAATCCCCGGTTTCACTTCCCGACCTCTCGGCCTGATCCCGCAACGCAAAAGAAATGCGTCAGAAACCAGTCGGCGCAGATCGCGGGCTCCCGCGAGACGGTTCACGTATCCGGTCATAGGACAGGGCATGGGTAGTCCGGGAAATTAGCCGTAGCGAAACGGAAGGGTGCAATCGGTGGCCGCTGTGCGGAACCAAGTTCGAATCCACAATCCAGACATCCGGCATTCCTTGAGTGTCATGGAGCGGGGTGAGGAGGGCTCCTTTGGTCCGGTGGAATTCGAGAGCCATCATCGACACTCAATTCCATATAAGCACCCAAACCGATCATGAGGACGGTTTCAATCCCTTGGGCGCGCTGTCCACTTAGTATTCGCTGAGCGGCCGGCCAGCGTGCAAATGAATTTTCAGTGACGATAATATCCACGCATAGGTTCGATGGGGGGAAGACAAACTCGGCCCTCCGATCACGGAAATGGTTCGTACCCCGGCACTTCGAAGGCGCCCTACCGTTCGATCAAGAACGGATTGACCCAGAACTTCCGCACAAACTATTGACCTCCGCAAATGTTCGCCTTGCTCGCAATAAGCAAGTTCATTCGCGCCCTCGGTAGACGAAGGACGGTCGCTAATAACCAGAATGGCGTTTACATTCACTCTACTTTCAGTGTGAACGTTGTGGTCCGCACAAACTGTCCAAGATTGCTCAGAGTCAATCTTGGCGCGCCAAATGTCCCGTTTTGACCATACATTGAAGCGCGTAGGCATTATTCTTTGCGCCCATACGAGTTGCAGCTCTTCGTTGTGAATTTGGAGCAGAAGGAGATACCGATGAACACTTTGCGAGTTCTGGTGGCGGATGACCACGATGCAGTACGTCTCGGTCTGGTTTCGACAATAATGTCACACCCCGGCTGGGCAGTGTGTGGCGAGGCCCAGAATGGGCGAGTGGCCGTGGAGAAAGCTGACGCGTTGAAGCCTGATGTGGCCATTCTTGACATCGGAATGCCCGCCCGATAACGGCTTGGAAGCCACGCGCCAAATCCTGCTACACAACCCCCGCGTCAAAGTCTTGATTTTGACGATTGCAAATGCCGATCTGGCGATCCGCGCTGCGCTGGATGCAGGTGCTCGTGGCTTCCTCTTGAAATCTGACGTGGCGCGCGATTTGGTTTCGGCCATTGAGGCGTTGCAATTCAACAACACTTTTTTCACAGAGCGAGTGGCCGAAATCGTTCTGTCGGGATATTTCGGGAATACTGACCCTATGAAGAAAGCCGGGATGACTCTGCCGACTTTAACCTCTCGTGAGCAGGAGGTCATTCAGCTTCTAGCTGAAGGAAAGTCGACAAAAGAGGTCGCCTGCCTCTTAGATCTAAGCCCCAAAACGGCGGAGACTCACCGCTGCAACCTGATGCGAAAACTCCATCTCCACTCGCTTAGTGAACTGACGCTATTTGCTATCCGAAATGGCATCATACAGGTGCCGACTAACACGCTCGATTTGAGCGCCCACTTAGGCACCGTTGGGCCGGTTGCCGCCTAGACTTTCTGCGCCTGATAGCGGTCAATTGTTGTAACAGGCGTTTACATCAAGAATCAGTTTCCTAGTGTCCGGACGAGCCGTCTAAAACCCTTCGCGTTCGGACTGGGCGGTCGCTTAGCGACTATGATTATCGCCATCCGATCCGGTGTTCTTCCAGACCCGGCGGAGTGCCCTAAGCTTGAGACTCTTGAATGTCGAACCGCACCTGTCGAAGTCTGGTGGCCTTCTCCGGGTCCATTCCGGGCCTCAGATCAGTTTCCTCCAGAAAATAGCGCCAACCCATCTCTCGGTCTTCCTGTCTCAGACACCAATCGAAGTCATTGAGCGTTCTTTGCGCCGCCTCAATTCCCCTGATGACCGCCACAACTCCGGCCGACTGATAGGTTCGCTCGTTAAAGCGAATGACCGCGAATGAAGACTCAGATTTGTCTGTCATGTAGCATCCTAAGGCGTTGTTAGACGGCAAAGGTGTCCCCAGGATTAGCTGAGTAGCTGTCGTCGGCCGCCGACTCAGCCCTGGCGCAAACCCCGGTGTTCAGGACTTTTACGAGCGGGTGTACCAAGATTGCTCGGCAGGGTATGACTGCTCGTGGCGGTCCTCATTGATGGCATTCCGGAGTTCGCGCACAGCGATCGAGAATTCTTCCGAACCTTTCGGTGCGTCAACCACCCTGCTATACATGATGAGAAGCTGTTCGAGATCCATTACCGCGTTCATGCTGTAACCCTTCTTGCTTCTCGTGTGGCCCCCTCGTGAGGCTGGCTGCAAAGCTCGGCGATCGTGGGTAGCAACTGTTGGTTTGCCTCCAGCTTAGGTACAAAAGCATCGGCCAAGGCCAACGCTTGCGTTGGTACTTCAGTACCGGAAAGCAATATGACCTTCAATTCTGGCCTCACGCGTTTTATTTCGACAGCAACTTCGTGCCCGTTCATGCCGGGCATCTCGTAGTCGAGGAGCACGGCATCGCATTTGCACATTGTCGCGAGTCGGAGTCCTTGTTGCGCCGACGCTGCGGCGAGGACTGCGTATCCAGACCGTTGGAGCAGCGCTTTCTCGTAGCGCAGGATCGCTTCATCATCATCGATGCACAAAATGGTTCTTTTCGCGGGTGGATAAGGTGAGATCATTTTGGCCTCCCGCCAACATCAGGCCACGACTCAAGCGTGTTCTTATCTAACTCGCGAGTCTGATGCCTCGCGCTGATCGCGCAGCGCGACAAACTTGACAAGTGTGCTCGATTGCATGCGGCCCGGTCTGTTCAAAAGTGGACAGTTTTGCAGTCGGAGAGCCAACGGCAAACAACGCCACGCTTTGGGTCAGTTGTCAAAAATTCGCCACTGCACTCAGAACCCGCGGGGCGGGCAGGTGGGAATCGTAGTTGGTGCTAACGCCATGTTTACAGCAGCTTATAGCTTCCCAAGCGGCGCAAGCGGCGAAAACTCCTCGGGATGAGCGTATAGACCATCTTTAGTCATCGTTGATGTGCTTAAACTCAAGGTGCCGGGGCGCCCGATGGCCAAGCAAAAACTCTCCTTCGACCCGAAAACCTTTCTTTCAACCGTCGGCGCGGGCAGGACGACGGCCTTTTTCGGAAAGGACAGGCAATCTATGGTCGGGGTGATCCGACCGATACCTTGTTTGTCATTCAAAAAGGAAAGGTAAAACTCAACGTCAAATCTCAATCCGGAAAGGAAGCAACTCTCGACATATTGGGCGACGGGGATTTTGTTGGCAAGGATTCCATAGCCGGACAGCCTTCCCGCACGGCGTCTGCCAGTGCCCTGACAGAATGCAGCCTCCTGCGCATTGAGAAGAGGGCAATGATGCTTGCGCTGAGACGGCGAGTGAAGTTGGGCAAATATGTTATGGGGCATACGTGTTGGCGAGGAACATCCGATATCAGCAGGACTTAGTTGACCAACGTTGTAACCTCAGCGAGAAAAGACTATCTCGCGTTCTTGTTCTGCTCGCTCACTTTGATGGGCATGGAGTACCCCATACACTGATTCCGAAAATCAGCCATAAGACCCTGGCCGAAATGGTGGGGACTATAAGGTCGCGCGTTTGCTTTGTCATGAAGAGGTTCAAGGATTCGGGCTTCATTTATTACAACCAAAAGAGCAAGCTAACTCGAGTTCATCGAACACTCCTTGCATTCTGCACTCGATAGTGTCTCGCAAGGGAACGAGCAACCATCCCTGCGAAAAGTGCCACGGTTGCCGCATGTCACCTCGCGCCTGAGTGTCGTTAGTAGAATCTTGGCAAATCGCACAACTGGCGTAATATCACGATTTCACGCGTTGGCCCAATAGTTGGGTAAATTTCCATGAGTTGCGAACCGAGCCGGGATGTCGGTTGTATCTAGGATTAGGGCTTAGGCGGAGGAACTCGTGGTAGAGCGAGTTGGAGCTGCACATCACCAAGGCAGCTGATGGTGCAAAGTACGCACCACATTCTTGGGGCCCTTTGGAGCCGACAGCAGTCTGCGGCGCTGGGGTCTGAGGCTGGCCGAACGCGGCGGCAAAAATGCGACGAAAAGAGGGCGGTGGCCGTGCGCGCATGTTGGACATCCGCTTCATCGCCTGGGCGATACACGCCAGTGTCCAAACATCACAGCCGGACTCCCCTAGGTTCGTTATGAGCGTGTGTCGAAGTGCGTAGATCGCAAACCGCCTTTCTCCAAACTGGCCAAAAGAGGACAGTTATTCTTCTAGGCGGCATTTAGGCTGAAAGTGAGGCAACAGCCATGAAACGCGTTGTGATACTCGATATAACAGTTCTGTCCGTGCTTCTTGGAATCGCTACCCTTGCTTACCCACAGCAGGATCAGCAGGACGGAAACCAGAACAAATCTGAAAAGGAAGCCAAGTCCGAGAAGCAGCAGGGCGAAAAGCAAGCCAACCGCGAACAACAACAGCTTCAAAACCAGCGGCAGCAGGAACAGCAACAGCGTGCGACTGAGCAACGGAAGGAAAATCAGGATCGACAACAGCAGGTCCACCAACAAAAGCCGCAGGATCAGAGCGGGCAGCAGCGACAACGTGCTGAGCAACAACGGCAGGACCAGAACAGGCAGCAGCAACAGCAGGTCCACCAACAAAAGCCGCAGGACCAGAACAGGCAGCAGCAACAACGTGCTGAGCAACAACGGCAGGACCAGAACAGGCAGCAGCAACAGCAGGTCCACCAACAAAAGCCGCAGGATCAGAGCGGGCAGCAGCAACAACGTGCTGAGCAACAACGGCAGGACCAGAACAGGCAGCAGCAACAGCAGGTCCACCAACAAAAGCCGCAGGATCAGAGCGGGCAGCAGCAACAGCGTGCTGAGCAACAACGGCAGGACCAGAACAGGCAGCAGCAAGTAGCGCGTCTCTCCCAACAACGCCAACAGCAGCTGGTTGTCCAGCAACAGCAGCGACTGACCCAATACCGTCAACATATGGATCAGCAGGAACAACAGAGTATCGCCCGGCAGCGGGAAGCATCGCTACAGCAACAAAGACGTACGGCGCAGTACCGCTTTCAGCAGGACTACATCGTGCGTATGCGGGAACAGCAAGTACGCTACCGGAACGATTGGCGCCGCGACTACTCGAATGATCCGTACTTCTACTCGGCTCCGATCTATCGTTACCAGCGTGCCGGGAACTACTACGAGGTCAATCAATACGGCGCGGACACGCTGCGGCAGGCCGTGAACTACGGCTATGCGGAAGGCTTCCGAACTGGACAGGCAGACCGCCAGGACCGGTGGCGTTCCAACTACCAGGGTGCGTATGCCTATCAGGACGCGAACTATGGCTTCAACGGGTTTTATGTAGGCCAAGACGACTACAACTACTATTTCCGCGAGGGGTTCCGTCGCGGCTACGAAGACGGCTACCGCAGCCGCTACCAGTACGGTAGTTACTCGAACGGTGACTATAGCGTGCTGGGTAGTTTGTTGTCGGAAATCCTCGGCTTTCAGTCTCTTCGATAGGGACTGAGAACGACTGAGACGACGAGATTCACTCGTAGCGCACTCGCTCCATTGGTCCCAAAACCGGCCCGGTGGAGCGGGCCACTCACTGCCCGTATGTGGGTACCCATTGCTTGCGACGCTCTGCTAAGCACGTTTCTTAGGACAATACACGCTTCCTGGCCACAATATCCGAGGCCCTGATCCGCTATCCACTCCGAAATAGCCACACATGGCGATTACGGCACAGTCGGTCCTCGGGAGTGCTCGCTGGATCTTGTACCAAGGCAATCGTGTTGACAACCTTCAGCCCTTGTAGCACCGTTAGGCCTGCTCGCAAACTGTTCCGGAAGTATGAAAGATCGCGATCGGCATTGACGCCCGATGGACCGGTTTTCGCCGCTAGCCGCCTGCGGCGCTTTGCAAATGTCGGGCACCGAATCCACCTACTGTTCCGTGACGGTTTGCTTCCCTCCTCGCTTGTCGATCAGATATATCCACTTCAACTGCTGCGCACGATCCGTAAGCTCGTTTACCACGACCTCATTCATGAGCTTGGCAGCAGGGAGCACGAACCTTTGATCTTGCGCCGGGGCGGGAGTACAAACTCCCTAACACGAGAGCGACTGTAAGTCGGCGTAAATTCATAGGGTTTGAAAGAATATCGATGCGCACTTTGTCGCCGCCCTACCGGCGGTCCCCGCATCTAGTTGTCGAGCTTCGTGCGCAACCGCTTATGTGCTTGGAAACTTTAAATCCGATGAAATCATGATATTGCTCTGACGCATAGCGATTCTTCGCAACCTGCATCGTATCGAAGCCGAACTCTGTTTTCAAATGCGCCGTCTTGTCTTGCGCATAGCGGACCGAATTGCCAAACTTCGCGCGCTTCGGACACTCCATCGCAACCTCCTGGTTGACCGCCGGGTGGCCAGCAATATCCGCTGCATAGTGCGACAGGGCTCCCAAGGCGAAGGCGTACTCGTTGACATCCCGGCTTTCGAGCAGCAACTCACGAACGAAGTCCCCCGCTACGGACGTAATGCACGAGGTTGCTGAATTCCGTGCTCCACGAATGGGTAGTAGCCGAGTTCCTGGATGACGGCGCCTCCGCAGGCATAGGCATGGGCCTCCCTCATCAGGTCTACCGAAAGTCCCGGATATCGCTTGATCAGGAGAGGCCGGATCTGATCGGTCCATGCCAAGTCCACGATTTGCTCGTGCGTCAGAACAGAATATGCGGAGCAACCGCCGCTACACATGAGTACGACTACAAGAAGTGCCACCGCACGGATTGACAGCCGGCGCCAACCAACCGCTATGGCGCAAGAGGAGAGACTCGCTGCTTAAACGTCACAAACATTAAGACCCGACTGTCTCTTGGAATCTTGTGTTCTCTGTCGGACGGCACCAATTAGGTTGTCTCAATTCCTCTCGGAATACTCTGCAGAATGGACCAGCTCAAGAGCGGATGTCGATGCCTGCCCCGCGGTCCTTGTTCGGACCCTGGTTTCAGAGATCTTCGGAGATCTGGATAAGTGTTCAATCTTGAACAGACTCGTCAGGACGCGTGTTTGTATTGTTGGAAGCTTCTTCGAACGGCAGGCCAGAGTGTCTCATGCTTACGAACCGCCGCAAAAATTTGGTCCGACACAGACATTATTGCCATGGTGGAATTGGACATGCGTAAAAGACGGGTACGGGTTGTCTGCGCGCGTGAGCCGATCACAGAATGCCTACGAGAACTGGAACACTCCAGGGACAGCCGGGGACGGGGGACATCTAGAACGCACCGCGACTCCGCGCAAGAGTCAGGAAGTCGGTTGCTGTCCGCTCAAACCGATTGTCTCCGAGCCATTTTCAATAGACGAAATTCAGGAGGTGCCAATTGGATGACTCCGGATCAGAACAAACTGCGCGCAGTGAAATTCTGAGTAGTCTCGGCGAAAGTCAGCGAACCACCCTCGATCGGCTCTCTTTCGAGGAGGTCGTGTCCGCAACATCGCTCATTCAACAACTGAATAGGAAGGTCCGGAACGGTCTCGCCGCGGAGCAGGATGATGCCGAACCGCTCTCCGATTTAGTCGAAGCCCAACTTGCGATTGAAACCGGAGCCATTGATTTGGAGGCGACCTTGAATCGAGTCGTAAGGCTGGCTGTGAGACTGAAACGAGCCACAGGAGCCGCCGCATGGCTGTTTGCCGGTCCTGAGTTTGTTTACCGTGCCGGGATAGGGAATGTAAACAATGATGAGGGATTGCAAACGCAAGTGCTATCAAAGCTGGCGTCGATCTGCGGGCCTAGCGACCGCCTATTTTACGATCCACGGGAGTCAAACGATTGGAGCCCGGCACCTGATGCCATTCATTATCCAGGCTCTAGTAAGTCTTGGCTGGTCGCCCCCATATATCACGGGCGGAGCATCGCGGGGGCATTAGCGGTGTTCTCTGTAGAGTTCAATGCCTTCGCGGAGCGCGACGCCATCCGGGCTCGTTTGCTATGTGGATTGCTCACGCATGCACTAGGCAAAGCAGCGGAGGTTGAGCTTAAGCAGAAAGTCAGCCTGGAGCGAGCAACCATGCTGGAGGCGATTGGTCAGCTCATGCCCGCACTCCGAATGCTTGCGGAAGGCGAGAAACGAGAATCCCATAGGTCGCCCAACGAATTCCATTCTCCCGTCACTGAACCTGAGCCCGGACCCGAGCTGACAACAGTCCAGGCACAGGGAGTCATTGCGCGAGCGCCTGGCGACGACGTACTAGAAAACTTTCCGAGCACCACGGCACTTAAAGTATTTATTGAACGAACTGACGTTAACCCGGGTGTCTATCCAATCGTGTGGGGGGAGAAGGGACAACCGCTTGACGCAGGCGACAATTCGCCATCGGCTCTTGGAACGGAGCCAATCCCCGCACGAGAATCAACCCGTGTTCCAGCGCCGACGAATAATGCGACGCTTCGTGTTGGAGTACGGGCGATCGCAGCTAGAATTCAGAAGAATTTCTTATTTGGGACAACGATCGGTCTGGCGGACTTAGCGCGCAGACAACGTAGTAAAGGGAGATTTTGGTTGTCGAATACGATGGAGCGCACTCTGGGGCGCTTCCCCGACATTGGTATTGCTTGGAATCAGTTGCGCGTGTCCATTCCCGCTGGATTCAGGTTGAAGCAGCGGGTGCTATCCGCTGCGGCTGTTCCAGCAGCGGTACTTTTGATCCTGCTTGTCTTTCTGTTTTTGAAAACAACATCAAGCCAGCCCTCTGATCAAGCCGCGGTGGCAACTTCTGAGAAGAGCGCTGTGGCAAAGCTGGCGACGGCGAGCGTACCCTTCCAAGGTGTACAGCAGCATCCCGGTGTAGTCCCGACGCACCAATTGAGTCACATGCAGGTAACTGACCCCACTGTGTCGTCTGCCTTGTACAGCCTAAGCCGCTACGAGATTGTCGGTCTGCGGCGCCGAGCTCTGTACGGGGATGATGTGGCAGCCCTTTTACTAGGAATGGCCTACGAAACCGGCCATCTGGTTCCACAAGACTGTATAACAGCCCGAGCGTGGGTTACGAAATCGGCCAATGAGGGCAACGCCGCCGCCGAGTACAACCTTGGCCTGCGCTATCGGCAAGGCGACGGACAGCCGGCCAATCAGGAAGTCGGGGCGCAGTGGCTTGAGAAGGCGGCAGCACAAAAGTACTCCCAGGCACAGTTTGCCTTGGAGTCGGTCCCCTAATAACCTTCTTAAAGATTCGTCACAGATCTCTTGGTAAGGTCGCCTGCTCTACTACTTCGAGCAGAGTCTTTCGGCTTGTTGAATAGAAGAGCGCTTCCACCGAATGCAGATGGTCTCCTGTCTGCGATTTCTTGGATTGGCCATTTGGTCAATTCTCTCTGAAGATCGGGATGTCCATGTCTTCCACGAAGTCAAAAGGAATGGCAGATTCTGAGACTTCCTGCTATTTCACAGGATCTTTCTGACGCGTCGCCTTCACCCCCGACAAGATCCCAACGCCTACCCCCTTGGGTTCTCTTGACTGGAACGCACGTACGCGAAACCATCAAAGCGCGTTTGGAGAGTCAGGGCTATGAGGTTATCACCGCCGCAGACGGACTGGACGCTTTACTCGCGCTCAGCAAGTCCTTGCCGGACGTGATTATTTCCGATTTGTATATGCCACGGATGTCTGGATTTGAATTTCTAACCGTAGTGCGGCAGCGATTTCCGCACATCGCAATCGTCGCCATGAGCGGAGAGTATGTCCCAGGTGACAATCTGACCGAGATTAGTGCGGATGCCTTTTGGCAAAAAGGACAGCCTATCAAGAATCTTTTCCAGGAAATCGCGAGGGTTGTGGCAGCGTCCCCTGCTCGCTCAGAACGAGAGAAGAGTGACATTGCACCCCTGTTAGTGCGGAGAGATAGCGCGGGATACCTCATAATCACCTGCCCAAAGTGCCTGCGTACCAACAAACTGAAAGCGAGCAGTTTGAACGGTGGGATCACGAAGCGGTCTGCTCGTCATGTCACACGGCGGTGAAGTTTGAGATCAACCACGAAATCGCACCTCACTTAAAAGCGAAAAGCGCCTGAGTCTCTGTTCTCTACACGAGCGGCTCGCTCCCTAGCAAACTGAGCATAATTGACCAGCGGAGACTGATCCCGATCTCACATAATTGATGGTGAAGACGTGTTCCACGCTGAGGCGCCCTGTGGTAAATAAAAATACTTCTGCCAAGAAGAGGTCGGATTTCAACCCGCACGCCTTTCTTTCTACCATTGGGAAGGGTCGGGAGATGGTGTCTTTTAAGAAAAAGAGCACGATCTTCGCTCAAGGAGATTTCACTGACGGACTGTTTTTTATCCAGAGTGGGCAGGTGCAACTGAGCGTCGTATCTGAAAACGGGAAAGAAGCGACGCTTGCGATTTTGGGCGAAGCCGATTTTTTTGGCGAAGGTGGCCTGGCTGGTCAGCTTCTACGCATGTCATCCGCTACTGCAGCTTCGGATTGTGTCCTTCTTCATGTCGAGAAGAAGGCGATGATGAATGCAATGGGTCTGGAACCAAAACTGTCGGCTACGTTTGTAAGATACTTGCTAAAACGAAATATCCGATATCAGGATGATTTGGTCGATCAGCTCTTTAACTCCAGTGAAAAGCGGCTAGCACGAGTTCTTCTTTTGATGGCACATTTCGGGAAAGAAGGCGTGTCCGAAATGTCGATTCCCAGACTGAGTCAAGAGACTCTGGCGGAGATGGTGGGGACGACTCGGTCACGGGTCAGCTTCTTCATGAATCGATTCCGGAAGTTCGGCTTTATTAAGTACGACACTGGAGACAATTTGCACGTCCACAGTTCACTCCTTAACGTTGTTCTTAATGATGACAGTGGAATAACCGCGGCGACTGAGACCGAGAACCAAGCGATCCGTGACGAGAAAAATCTCGAACCACCTGCCAGGCCTGGCGGCCCACCTGACAAAGAGCGTGCCCGAATGCCACCGCTCTCTGCCACTCAACGACGCCGGGCGTAAAAAACTGTAGCCCAGTATCCTAGCCGGACAGGCAGCATGACAATTCCATACATTCCCATCAGTCCCGTGAATCTGGTTTGTCCTAAATGCGGAGCTCGACAGGGTCAAGCATGTGACATACTCAAGGGCGAGATTGAAGTAGTCCACGTTGCAAGAATCAAAACTGCCGCAAGGATGGACGTGGCGTCTAGGAAGTCACTTCGCACACGAGAGCACGCTGTGCAGTCTGCTAATCCGGGAAATAGGTGCGAGGCTGGACCTCAACGATCCGCGTAAGCTCTTTTTATAAGGGTGTCGAGTTTCGTCGATCAGTCTCAACTAAGGCCGTGGCGAAACTCTTCCACTCGAATTGACTTCCCCCACAGAATCACGCCGTTCAAGTGTGAGATAGCCTTCTTGGCTTCGAGATCGTTGGTCATTTCTACCGATGCGTACCCACATGAATATCGAGTTTCAGGATCGGTTACGATTTCCACTCTCTCCACTGGTCCGTAGGTTTCAAACACCCTACGAATCTCATCTGGCGTCCTATTTGAAGCAAGATTTCCAACGAATAAATTTGTCATATCACCGTTTCTAATGAGGAGAGACGCCCCTAGGAGACTCGAGAAGGCGGCATTGACCGCCTTCCCGTTTAAAAGAAGTTCAGGCTTCTACGCTGCTGCGTGAACGGCGATCTTGTGGAAGGTCGAATTCACAACGTCAGAGGTCTGAACCTTGGGCGTCCCCTCGATAAATCTTGCCATCGTTTTCAACACTCGCGGATACGTATTGGCGTTGTAGGCGTCGGCATCGGTCTTGTTTTCCCACAGACTGATTGCAGTCACATCAATTCCGCCGGGTCCGGCGAATGTGATTTCGTCCTTGAAACCATTCTGTTTACGAAGCACAGGCAGGACGTCCTGCTCAAAAGTTCGGGTGTAATCGGAAAGCATATTGGATTTCAAATGAATCGAGACATTGCGTGCAAACATGTCAACCTCCTTAAGGTTGTCGTTCGCTAAGATAGGGAGAACTTCAGATGGACCGACTTAGTTCAGGGAACCTGAAAGAGGAGAAGGATGCTCACTCCAACCAAGTCAGTGCACTTGAGTGGCCTTCGCATCAACCGCGCAACTTGTTGTATCGATACGTCATCTAGCGGGTTCGGCACCACAGAGTCTGGGTTCCGTCGTGTACCTTTGGCGGAAAGCGAGACCAAACAGCGCATACGACAATCCGCTCTCGTCCAACATAGGCGGATACAAAAGGTATGAGGTCGTGCGGATCTCTTTACTTAACCCCTGCACCAACTCTTCGACTTCCTGGATCATATTGGCAAGTTGTGCGGGATTGATCGTTGCATCAGCCATTTGAGCAAGCTTGATACTCATGGCCACCAAAGTTTGCCCTGCCGAGTCATGGAGTTCGCGCGCGACGCGACGTCGCTCTTCATCTTGGGACTGCAACATGCGGCCAGAGAGATCACGAAGCAGGTCCCCCTGCCGGGCAATATCTTCGTTCCGGCGCTGGAGTTCTTGAGTTCGAAACTGCACTTGAGTGTCGAGCGCATCGGCCAGTGTGCGATACCGTTCTTCGCTCTCGCGCAGCGACCGCTCGATCCTCTTTCGCGGAGTAATATCACGCGCTATTTTCGACGCGCCCACGACCTTGCCTGTGGATTCCCTGACGGGAGAAATAGTCACTGAAATATCAGACGTGCTGCCGTCCTTGCGCACGCGGACAGTGTCGAAATGCTTGATCCGCTCCCCATGTGCAATCTTCTCCAAGATGACCGTTTCTTCGTTTCGACGATCCTCCGGAATGACGAGTGAGATATTCTGCCCAATCGCTTCATTGGCTGCGTAGCCAAACCGTCGCTCTGCTCCTGCGTTCCAGGTGGTGATCACACCGTCCAAGCTCTTACTCACAATTGCATCTTCCGAGGAGTCAACAATCGACGCCAGCAGGCCGATCGCCTTGTCAGCTTTGAGACGCAGCGCAGGCAACTCGTCGAGAAGCGATTGGCTGACCGCATCGAAACCCGATTCTGCACATTTCTACCGTCTCAAATGCTGCCGATACTCAAACTGATCCACTATCGGCAGATGTGATCCACATTGCACAGACTCCCTCGTCCACGCGGTCCATCCTTAAAGGAGCAAGTAGCCAGGAGCGCGTCGCGCCCCTGGAATCGGTCTTTCCGCGTTTTGTCGTATCGGTAGAAACGAGGCGTGTATGTCGAAAAACTTTGAGCGGTGGAAAGCGTTAGCAGAACTGACCTCCAAGGAACAAGATCCTGAGAAGTTGAGACAACTAGCGCGCGAGATGAACCTAGTTCTTCAGAAAAAACCGCACTCCAATCCTGCGCTGTGCGAACCTTTGGAATAATGATTTAACGGGCCATCGCCAGCACCACTTGGGTGCTCTTGTTCGCCGGAATTAGAAAGTTGATCGACCAATTCATTTTTTGTCTAGTGGAGTATTTATGACCCCCGAAGTAGTGAACCTGGACGTGACCGCAGGCATACCGATTGACTGCGATTTCTAGTCGGAAGGTGATCGCTGGAAAGGGTTATGTAAAGGCTCGTCGGTCACGGTCTGTGGCAGTTTTTCGAAGATGCCAAAACATGGCAGTTGAATTACGGGTGTGTATCGAAGGAATCCTGAGGGAGCATCGTAAGAGAAGTGTGCGGCGAATTGCCTGAGAGCGGCGGCCGAGTTGTTGGCCCGAAAAATTGCGATTACGCTCAGAACCCTTTGGGGGTGTACACTCCGGGGGCGTCCGGTGTTGGCACAGTTACTTCTATGCGGCGCTTCCAGCGCTCGGGAAATAATAACCGACTATCCCATAGGGTCTTTCTGGCGGGTAGCTTTCACTCCAGTGAGAATTCCGATGCCCAACATCACGATCGCGCCCACCACAATCCAGTGCGCTGGCACGTGTAACAAGTAAGCGCCGTAAGTCAGTCCGCCGATCAGTATCAAAAATCCGACTGCGTAAATTCCAAAGGACATTGCGCCTCTCTTCTGGCATCGATAAAGCTAGACAAAAAGGCACCCCTTATTGCCGCAGGGTGCCCGGAGAAGACGAGATCCCAAATCTGAAAAGCCGACTTTTATTGCTGCGGCTTTTCGTCGCGCTTGGGCTGCTCCTCCTGATGCTTCTTTTCGGCCTCCACCCGTGCTTCCGGTTTCGAGCCGGTCTGCTCCTTCGCAGCCTGTGGAGTGGCCGCCGGGGGAGCGGTACGCTCGGGCTGGGAACGTTCACTCGGGGGAGGAGTCTCCGGCCGCTGCAGCGGTTCATTCCGGTTCGGCACGGGACGGTTGTTCGGTGTTGCCGCCGGCGCGTGATTCGCTCCATGCCGATCGGACTGATTGTTCGGCTCAGCGCTGGCCGGTCGATTCGGCTCGGGACGGTTCATTTCTGGATGGTTCGCTGGCCCTGGGCGGTCGGGTCGAGCGTTGTTCTCAGGACGCGCCGCTGAAGCATTCCCCGCCGGCTGTGCGGCTGCCCGATTCACTTCCCGGTTATAAGGTGTTCCGGTCGGTTTAGCCGGTACTACTGCGCGGTCGTTCAGCGCTCCTGGTTTCGGAGTGGCCGCCACGGGGGGTGCACCATGGTTCATCGAAGCCCGTTGCTGGGGGTTGCTGCGCGCGGCCTGTTCATGTTGTGTCTGACCCGCGACAGCCGGTATATGTTTCTCGCGCGCCGCCGCCTCTTCTTGCGGCCGCGGCCGAGTGGTTATTCCGCCGCTGCCACCGTTATAGCTGACACGAGTGACCGTCCGGTTGATCACCGTGGTGTTGTAAACGTTGTGAATTACGGTGACGTTCACGTTGCTCACCGACCGGTTGTAGAAGAATCGGTCGTGATCCCAGCGTCCGCCTTCGAAGCCTTCGCCAGAATATCCGTAGCCGTAATTGATCCCGCCATAGAAACCGACCTGCTGGCCCCAATAACCGTCGTAGAACACGAATCCATTGCCGCCCCAGCTCCAGTAAGCCGGAGTCCAGAGCAGTCCGGCTTGCGGCGGCTCCACCCACGTCCCCGGGACCCAGTAGTAGTCGTCGTAGTCGTTGGCGTAAGCCCAATAACCCGGCGTCCACAAATAGCCTTCACCCGGACAAAGCGGCTGCTCGTACACCGGTAATTCCGGCGGAGCGAAGCTGATCGAGATACTGATTTGCGCATAAGCCGTTGCCGACATCGCCAGCAGCAAGAGCGCGAACAGCGGAGAACGAAAAACTGAGATGATTCGCATGATGGTTCCTTTGGCCTGGTGATCCTGCGTGCCCGGTATTGCATTGCCTCAGCGGTTGCGCGGATGGGAAGGCGCGATTCCGGGGCGAACGGTTCTCAAACACCTCTAATCGCCCGAAAATCGCTTTCGCAGTTAACTCTCTCACTGCGGGGAGCAGGAAGTCTGAGCAATAGCGCTCAGTGGGAAAGGCGTACCGCCAGTTCCGCAGCGACGCGCATCAGCTTTAGTCGTGCGGCAAAACAAATCAACAGTGGATGGGGGCGTTTTAGTCCCGTCCCGATGAGACCTCTAACGGTGTTCGCCGTCGATCCCGAGGCCGCTCTCGTTCTTCGCGTCCAGTCGCGCCGACTGCTGTCTGGTTTGTGAAGCCAAGTCCTTCAACTGTTGTCACAACTTCTGCGTCCTTGGAATTAACGTGTCCCTGGATTTCTCCTCGTTCACCTGTGTTGGGCATGCCTGGAATGATTTCAGAAGTGCAACATCCGTCCTGATCAGTTTGATACAGCCCTGTATAAACCGTTCGCTTGGCTTCCGGAAGGGAGCATTCAGAACCTAACGATCAATTCTGACCAGCTTTCCGCCGGACGAAGTCCGATACTCACCACTCACGCGGTTCGGACCAACGAGGACCTGTGTGACCCAAGTTGGTTCCGTGAACATTTCCAAAGGAGATTTCGATGAATTCGAATCTGACCGACCCTAAGCTGATCGTGGTCACTTCCGTAGTACTGCTCGTTATCGCGGTGATGGCTTGGCTGTACGTGCGAAAACAAAAAACCACCACCGCAGGACTACGCCAGAAGTTTGGACCCGAGTACGACCGAGCGGTGCTGAAACACGGGTCCGAACGAAAGGCAGAAACTCAACTGTCGGATCGCGAGAAACGCGTGGAAAAGCTGAACCTGCGCGACCTCGATCCCATGGAACGCGAACGCTTCTCGGAACGATGGGACGCCATCCAGTCTCGCTTTATCGATTCGCCTAAAGGAGCGGTCACGGAAGCGGATGATCTGGTGTCATCGTTAATGAAGACACGGGGCTATCCGGTGTCAGATTTCGATCAGCGGGCCTCCGACATTTCTGTCGACCATCCGCGGGTGGTAGAGAACTACCGTTCGGCGCATGAGATCGCTTTGCGCGTTGGCAAGGACGCAGCTAACACAGAAGATCTGAGAGCGGCGATGATTCATTACCGTTCTCTGTTTGAGGAACTGGTGCAATTGACAGCCACTGGCGAGAGAAAAGAAGTCGCTTAAGCGCCCTCGGCACACTGCGCTCTGGCGATGGAGCGGAGACTCGAAACCGATCACAACGAGATTCAAGGAGAACAGTCATGACGCCCAGCACCGAAGATCGCACCGAAGGCAAGATCCACGAAGTGAAAGGCAAGATCAAAGAAGAAGCTGGAAAGGCAACCAACGATCCCGACTTGGAAGTCGATGGGAATGTCGAAAAGAATACCGGCAAAGTACAGGGATGGGTGGGCCGGGTTGAGAAGGTTTTAGGAGAATAACGTTTCAACAACACAAAATCGAGACTAACGTGCTCGCCATCTTCTTCGCGGACGCGGTGACGAAATTTCCCGGGTTGGGTTAGCGTCACCTCGGCGAAGTCTCAGACGGTAGCATCAAGCGGGCCACGACCACCAACCTGTTCGGCGCTGGCCCAACGTAGTGTGTCGGATAGCAGGTGATCAGGGTAAGTTGTGTCGAGAGCGACGGCTGCAGCACTGAGACTTCCGTGGGCGCTACGATACGACGGCCGACAACTTCGAAACGGTAAACCTCGCTCTGTCGCCGGAGATCAATCTCGTCCCCTTCTTTCAACTCATCAAGGTGACGGAAAAAAGTATCACGGTGCGCGACAATCACAGAGTTTCCCGATTTCCCGGGTACGGCGGAACCTTCCAGGTGTCCCGGACCGAGTTTGAGCAACTGGTGGGAAGTGCCCTCAACGACCACCGCATCCAGATCGATCTTGGCAATCGTGAGCCTGACAAGCAAGTCATTATCGCTCGTGGAAATGTTGGCCGGCCGTGCGCTTTGCCGTTGCCACTCTTGAGCAAGCCTTGTCTGAGCGGCGTACGTCTGCCAGTATTGGCCCGACACGTAGAGCAACAACACAACGCCGCCAACGGTTAAGACGAAGGCGAGTCGACGCCGCACGGCCCGATCCTTCGATCCGGCAACACCTTCGTCGTTCGACTCGCGTACTCCGATTCCTCTTTCCATTCCGTGCACCGAGTTTCAGGCTCTTAGTTCGTGCGTGATCGGGTGTTCAACCAACCGAGACCCAGCAAGCCCACACCCAGCAACCCGAGCATCGGCAGCGAAGTGGCTGTGTTGGGGATCTGTTTGGCATCGTCAGGCGCCCTCGTGCTCGCCGCGGGTGCGGGAGGAGCCGCTGCGGGCGCCGGATCAACCACAACCGGAGGAGTTGCCGCTGCAACCGGAGCCGGTTCTGTTATGACGGGAGCGCTAGCTGTTGCGGCGGGAGTGGGCTCAACTATGGCGGGAGTGGATGTCGTCGTACTCGGTATGGTTTCCGCTACTGCGGGAGTGCTGGCTGCCGCGGTGCTCGTGCTGGCGGTCGCGCAGTGATCGGAAATCATGCTTACTGCCGTCACGGCGACACTGTTGTCAGAGACGCCGGAACTCGTGGCCATCGTTTTCGCGCCCGTAACTGCGATGTCGTGGCCGAGATGTGGTTTCAGATCAACCGCGCTGCTGGCGACCTTGAAGGTCTGAGTCGTGCCATCTTCCGCCAGGGTGTAGTTGCCATCGGAGCCACTCAGGCAACCCTTGACGCTGGCAGGGTCAGCGCTCGCGCTTGGTGCCGGGGTTTGTCCAAACCCCGATGTGACCAGCAGAACCGCGATGACGATCGGTAGAAATAGATTTTTCATGGAATCCTCCTGGGATTCTCCGTGTGGGAGTTTGGAATTTCACTTAGGATTTGATTTTGCTGCCGATCCTTCGCGGAGCGCTCTCGCGTTGTGCAAACGGTCGAGTATTCGGCCTGGGAACCTGAGCATCCAGAGTGGAATATCACCCACTCTATGTGGCCATTAACTTTGGTGTCTGTTCAAAACGACTCACATTGAAATTCGATTGCTCAAAGCATGCAAGGTGTTGACTGCTCTCCCCCGATGAACAGATTTGCCGTCAGAGTTGAGCACTCTTGCTCAGACGATTTTCTCCGGGACTGCTAACGTTCCACTCTGTTCTTAGCGGCAACGCAGCACTCGAAAGTTAGCTTGCCGTTTTACAGGAATCGGGCATGGTGAAACGAACTCTACCAACTAAACTCATTTCGCTTTGCTTCTTTCTAGTGGCTGCCTGCGGTGCTTGGTGCCAGACACATCCTTCCGGTGACTCACCGGGGAACGTCCAGTTGGCATTCTCAAGTTCTGGCAGCGACCCGTCCGACGAGACCCAGATTTCGAAATCGCTTCCTGATGCTCCATCCTCGGTACGGCCATCACGGCCAGCGGAGAGCCTGCGCGTGTTCCGTGATGAAGGAATCGCGCGCGGACCTTTGGGCCATCGGCGCTGCTTTCTAGTTCAAGGGAACACCACCAACTATCGTTTGTGCAAGAACAATCCAGCCCGTACCGGTATTCGCCGGTGCGCTCATAGGCCGCCTAATCGTGTGTTGGGATTGGGCCGAATCACTCGTTTCACGCCTCGGGTGCGGGGCCCAGCAGAGTCTGAGTTTTCTCGTCAAACTTTGGGGAAAAGCGAGCCAAAATGCGCTGGCCCAAATGTGTTCAATAGTGAACAGATTTGCTTTTCCCAGGAGCATAAATTAATTCGCTTCGGGAGGTTCTGTATGACGGATCAATCGAACGAGCGCTGGTATCAGCTCTGCACGCTGGCTGCACTCGAGACCGATCCCGCAAAACTCCTCGCATTGGTAGCGGAGGTAAATCGCTTGCTGGCTAAAAAGGAGCAGCTTCTCTCCGCCAGCCAAAGCGCTGAGATGCGAAGAATGTGGCGTGATATCGCTCGCAAAGTCGATCAAGAAGAGGACGTTAAGAGGGCGCTAACGCTGTCCACCTAAATTGAACCAAACTCTCCTCGAAGGAGAACGCCAGCGGGTACTGCGCCGGCCAGGGCGGACGGCTTCTTCCGTGCACTGAAGGGATTGGTGCGTCGAGTGGAACGCATGGACTCTTTCAAGATCGATACTTTTGCGCATGGGCACGGGCTGCCAATGCGCACGGCTAATCAGTAGTCGGAAGTTGTTTTCACGGCCCTGATTCTCTCACGTCCGCGCTCCGCGCTATCTTTCACTCCAGTCCGTAGTTGATCCAGCACAACCCCGAACTCTTCCGAACCTTCAGGGGCGCCAGTAACTCGCAGAGACAACTTGCGGATTTGCTCTTCCGAATTCATCGACACCTCCGACACGGCAGCTTCGATCCTGACAGTCACGTGCGCGCCCTCTTGGAGCTTTACTACTTGGCCCTTTTCATCGGTCAAGCAGTTCTCAATACGAATTTCGCTGGGAAGCGGGCCCATTCCACCTGGAATACTAATCTGCGCCAGCTCGGAGTCGCTAGAACCCGACGACATGATTATTTTTCCCACTGTTGCGGGCAATGCCAGACTCATTTTTTCTGTCATGTCAGCATTATCACCTTGGAGCACAGAGAAGAATGAGCAATACTGCACGGATTACGTTTTCCCATTTCCGTTGGCTCTGGCAAAATCAGAAGGAACACAAAGTTATTGTGGGTGGATGTTGCTCTCAGCTTGAAGCGCCCTCGCGCCATCTCCCCGGCGACCTTCAGGAGCGACAACCGGTTTGACTGGCTTCCGCAGTGTCTTGGCAGTTCGTCTGGCGCTGTTAGCCCACTTCACGTTTGCCGAAGGTTTACCTCTATCAACGTCGCTTCCGTTCAGATCGGTTCCTTGCCCTATGTCCCGTTCGGTCGTCTGGGGATCGTCCCAGTTCCATTCAGGCCTGACTCCGAGTCTGCCTGCGGTCCCGGCATCGACCTGCCCGGTGATCGGCAACTGCTCGGCTTTCTGATACGCGCGAATGCTGTCTCGGGTCCGTAGACCGAAGACGCCATCGATCTTGCCTCGGTAATGCCCGTTGTCACGCAGAGTTTCCTGCATCTTCGTGATCTCGTTCTTGATGACAAAGGGAGCCACTCCTTCTGGGGAGTCAGATGCTGCTGCATGTCGTGGGAAGCCTTGTACCAACATCCCGGTGGTAAGAAGGGTGAAAACTATGGCAGCCCATTCAGTCTTGTTCACGCGAAACATGATTTTCCTTTGGCCGTGCATGACGAAGCGGTTCGAGAGGGATAGGAGGACCGTCTCGTTTGGCGGGCAAGATGTTTTTGAGACACCTATAGATTCGCTCACTCGCTCCCAGAATACTGTGCAGGATGGCTCATGTCGTGAGACATGATCCCCAAAATCGGGGCTTTCCTTGATTAGGAGCTATCCAGCGCATACCCGGAGTTGGTGCTTCGATATTTGCGCTCGCTTTTTGAGCGCTATAGCTCAGACGCTCATCGCGTAAGTTTCTTGTTGACTAGGACCCGTTCCGGATAATTACGGGGGCAAATCCTAATTGTGTTTCTTCCATACCAATCGCGGGCGGGCGCGACTTTCGCAGAATAAGTTGGCTGCTAAGGAATCCTAAGAGAGCGAAACTGAAACAATGAGTGGGTTCGTCGCCGCCGGGATGTCTCGGGATCACAGTGAGACTCGAGTTCACGAGTTAAGAAATTAGCGGCGACCTTCGGGACACCTGCACAGGTCACCGCTGTTCCACGTTATACGATCACTTCGCCATTTTGAGCGACATGACTTGCACTTCGTTCTTACCAGCATCAACCAGTGCGGTCAGGATTACGTGGTGTCCCTCGTGTCCTTTAACTGCATCGGGGTTGCTGATGTTCCAGTTTTTGCTGTCCTTGTCACTCACAAATATCTTGCCGTCATCGCTGATTTTGCCTTTTACGTCCACGGTTTTTGATGCATCAATCTTGGAGGCATCCGCCTTCATGTTGTCGTGGTTCATTGTGTCCTGTGCCGAGGCCACTCCTAAGGTCAGCAGGGTGACGGCGAAACAGAGGGTCATCAGTAGTGTTTTCATGTTGTTCTCCTGGGAATTCGTAAAGTTAAAGTATCTGGGATGATGTTGGGCACCTGTTAGCGGGCGCTCAAGGTCGAATGATGGGAAGACTGTCCCTGACGTAAATAGGCAATTTCTGCAGCTCAGGCGTGTTGCTCAGGAACCTGAAAGAGGATGATCATGCTCACCCACATTACTGGTGCATTCAAGTGGCCCTAAGCCGTCAACCGGCCAACTTGTTGTGTTGATTCGCCAGAAGGCGGATATAGCCAACCCGAGTCTGGGACCCCATCGTGTACTTTTGGCGGACAGAAGGCAGAAAGGGTCTTTCTAGGGATGCTTCGCGGTTGGGCAACATCGCCCTGACACCTCACAGCTCCAGCCAAGCCCGCGGTCGGGTTGTAGTTGGTGATCACGCCTGTTACAACTGTTGAGAATCGAGGTAAAGCCAAGCCACCGCTCATTGTCGATTGTGAGCGATCAAGCTCAGACACTCCCGTGGCGAGAAGGCTATGCTGGAACATTCTCCGTAACACATCCTTTCCGAGGAGGGTTGGACTATCGAAGACGAACAGTGTCAGAAGATCGGCCGGAGGGTATAAGGCAGTGAAGTTCAGGTTTTTACTGTTTCTCTGAATGGAGCCAACGTTTTATCTACGCCGATCCAGAGTTCAACATCATGGGTAAGAGAAAAACAAAAAAGCAACAGGATAAGGCGACACTCGCCGAAATCGTTAAGGAAATGGCGAAGCCGCGGGTGGCGATGTCCGGACGAGAGCGCAGTCCCACGTTTCTAAAACACAAGTACTAGTCGTGAAGAACAACGCTGAGAAGTGAACTGTGGACTTGCAGCCCACCGTTGTAGTGAATGAAGCCCAATTTCCTGAACCGGTTCATGAAGAAACTCACCCGCGAGCGGGTAGTGCCAATCATTTCCGCCAGCATCTCCTGACTGATCTTGGGCACTACACTCTCGGGTTGGCCTTCCTTCCCAAAGCGGGCGAGCAGCAGAAGGATCCGAGCCAGCCTCTTTTCGCTCGAATTGAAAAGCTGATCCACCAGGTCTTCTTCGTAGCGGATATTTCGCGCCAGCAAATAGGCCACGAACAGGTCTGAAAATTCGTGTTCCCGATGAAGCGCGTCCATCATCGCTTTCTTGCCGATTCGCAGGATAGTGCAATCCGTCATTGCCATTGCAGTCAGCATCCGAAGAGGCTGGCCAACCAGGCAAGCTTCGCCGAAGAAGTATCCGTCACCCAGTATGCCAATGGTTGCTTCCTTGCCCTCATTGGACACGACCGTGAGCTTTACTTTGCCGGTCTGAACGTAAAATACCGCATCAGCAGTATCCCCTTGCGCAAAGATCCGGTTTTTTTTCGCGATAAGCAACAATTTCCTGCCCTCGCCTATGGTTGCGAGGAATGCATGGGGATCGAAATTACGATTCTTTTTAGCCGTACGGGGGCTCATTAGTTTGTGCCGACGCACTAGTATCACGTGCCAATTTTTATGGTCTGTTGGGCACCCCACGTTCGCTTAAACTTTATTTTGTTTGCGCGCGCCTGATTTCATGGCCTCGTTCAAGTAGGATGGTTTTCGTTTCTTGAGCATGGCGCGCAAAGACCTCCAAACCGTGCAGTCCGGTGAGCGGACGAATGCTACTGGAAAGCCCGTCAGCAACATTATCCTTCTATCGATTCCCGATAGCGACTACCGCTCGATTCGTCCTCATCTCGAATACGTCAGCATGCCAAACCATCTGGTTCTTCACGAGGCGGGCGGAAAGCTGAAATCTGCGTATTTTCCGAATCGAGGTTTAATTTCTCTGGTCGTCGTAATGAAAGATGGAAGAACGGCAGAAGCTGGCATCGTTGGAAATGAGGGCTTCACAGGAACGCTGGCGGCTGTTGGCCTCTCCAGGACCCCGTTGCAAGCGGTGGTCCAGATCACAGGGGATGGATTTCGGGTAGACGTCGGAGCTTTGCGAAACGCTTTGGAATCCGCTCCACATCTGCAAATGATGTTGGGCCGCTATGCCGCAATTCGGAGTATCCAGGTTGCACAAACAGCGGCGTGCAATCGGCTGCACGATATTGGACAGCGCCTGGCGCGGTGGTTGCTGATGACTCAGGATCGGGTGGACTCCGGGTTGCTGCCCATCACGCATGATTTTCTCGCAACCATGTTGGGGACAGATCGATCCAGCGTGAGCCTGGCAGCTGGCGTTTTGCAGAAGAAGGAGGTCATCGAGTACACCCGAGGTGCAGTGAAGATCGTGAACCGCAAGAAGCTGGAAGACTTCGCCTGCGAGTGCTACGAGGTAATACAACACTACGATGGCGAACTTGGCTTGAAATACCGGAAGCGAACGTCGACGGAATAGGAGCACATAAAGCGGGCATCGAATGGCTTCAACAGGTCGGACACGGCGCTCACGTTCGTCATTCTAGGGTCCAGCCATCGGTCGTAGCTGCCTGGATCGAGAATGACCGGCATCCGATCATGGACGGCGACAGTGATTGCATTGGGGATCGTAGTAAGAATGGCCAAGTCTCTATCGGCCCACCACGCTCGTCTGGCCACCGCTCCCATATCCCGGCGAATGCGAACAGCTCGCTCTCGTTGACTTCGAAGCAGTAGGGCTGTTTTGCCTTTCCCGTCCGCTGCGACTCATAGAAGCCGTCTGCAGTTCAGGTGTCGAAACAGCTATGGAAGTGGCAGCCTTGAGTCTAGAGTCAAACAACGTCCGGTCCGAATGGCTAAAAAAAAATGCGCAGCCCCCGACAGAGGACTGCGCCAGGAGAAAACGGTTCATGGGAAGCAAGACCGATTCCTCTGGCAGCAAAGGTATGTGATATGGATGGTCGCTTTCTGTTCAGAATTGCACACATCCGTTGGGTATTCGCAGTAGAATGCCGCGGTCTGAAGGGTGCTTTGGAAGAAAGCTGGCGACAGCTATGAGTCCAGGTTGTTGTTTAGCCTGAGCTTTTCTTTCTGATAGCTGATTGTGAGCTGCTGCTCCAACCATTCTAGCTGCTTCTCAGTATCGGCAACCGGATTTTTCTGTTCGGTTTTTCGGTTCCGGTCATCAAAAGACCAGCACAGCTTGGCAACCAAGCGCGTGAGCGTTGCTGGGTCCATGGCTTGATCTGAAGGGTGCTTTGGAAGAAAGCTGGCGACAGCTATGAGTCCAGGTTGTTGTTTAGCCTGAGCTTTTCTTTCTGATAGCTGATTGTGAGCTGCTGCTCCAACCATTCTAGCTGCTTCTCAGTATC
>Ga0210402_10001258_pt1 | contig 26229 bp, 24 predicted proteins | sample IncBWC7MmetaG_FD_161055 | JGI IMG/M metagenome (GOLD analysis project Ga0210402, IMG submission 161055) | Forest soil microbial communities from Barre Woods Harvard Forest LTER site, Petersham, Massachusetts, United States - Inc-BW-C-7-M | ecosystem: Environmental > Terrestrial > Soil >... | reverse complement strand
TTTCTGGTGAGAAATTGCTGCAGCCGCAGCGTGCCCGCGGAGTGAGTGGATCCCAGCAATATGACGTCGCTGCTCTCGGAAGTGATGAGACTCACGCGGCGCAAGATGAATGCGCGCATGAAAAGCTCGCTGAGTTCCGAGTCGGTCTGAACGATGGTGCGCAGCTGCGCCTCCTCTATGATCAGAACCTCGCCGTCTTCGCGCACACGCAGGCGTACGACACCGCCGATGCCGCGCAGCGTGCCCACGTCTCCGGAAAACCCGCCCGCCGTGTGCACGGTGACCAGAGTCTCGCCGCTCAAGGTGGGTTGCACCACTTCGATGCTGCCCGACAACACGACGAACATGCGTGCCCGATCGCCGGGTTCCGCAAGCACATCGCCCTTTTTTATGCCGGTCTTGCGGCCATGCGCGCCGAGGCGCGCGATTTGAACCGCGGTCAGCAGCGGAAACATCTGCGCGCTGCGCCCGGCGTATGGCGATTGCGCGATTGTCCCTTCGGGCGGTGCAGCCATGCTACTTGACGTTCAGAAACGGAATCGGCGCACCGGCATAAATTGCGCTCGGCAGCTGTCCATTCCACTTCTCGGCCTTTGTCTGCTCTACCTGAATGCGCCGCAGTTCCAGAACATTGGGTCCGGACGCGAGCGCCGCGTTCTGGATCTTGAGCGCTTCGGCCTGCGCCTGGGCATTCTTGAGCGTAGCGTAGGCGTCTCCATCGGCCGTTGCCCGCACCGCTGCCGCTTCGGCTTCGGCGATTGCCACTTTTTGCTTCTGCTCGGACTCGACCGTCTTCAGCTTGTTGTCCGCCGCTTGACGCAATTGCTCCTGCTCGACCTTGCTGTTGATCGCCCGCATATACGACTCTTGGAACGCGAAGTTTCGCATGTCGATATTGATGACTTGAGCGCCGTAGATGGCGAGCTTGTCGGACAACGCGGCATAAATGTCGCCCGAGACCTTGGCCCGCTGCGCGATGAGATCAGGCGCCGTGTACTTGGCGGTCACTGCCTTGAATATTTCGTGCGTCGCGGTCTGCACATAGGACGATAGATTTCCATTGTGGCTGTATTTCTCGAACACCTCCGAGACCTTGTTTGGCAGGATGCTATAGCGCACCGTGAGGCTCACGGTGACCGGCTGCGTATCGCTGGTTGCGCCTGCTGCGTTCTCGATATCGGCCTGTTCGGATCGGATGGAGAACAGCGTGAGTTTCTGCCAGGGCGGGAGCACTGCCAATCCTTCCGGCTCGATCCCTACGATCTTGCCGAACTGCGTAACGACACCGCGGCTGCCGGTCGGCACCGAGTAGAACGGCCAGATGATCATCAACAGGATCAGGACGCCCGCCGCAATCGCGGCGTCGCGAAGTATCGCGGGCATGTTCACGCCATCCTTCGTCGAATATCGAGTAGCAATACTCATTGTTTTTCCCTCGTTGTATGAATCCCTGCGACGCGGGCGCAAATTGGCTCATATAGGTTCGCGCGGTCAAGTCCATAACCTGCGAGCTTAAGATCATTTGTTTGAATTGGTCGGGGCGACAAGATTCGAACTTGCGACCCCTTGCACCCCATGCAAGTGCGCTACCAGGCTGCGCCACGCCCCGACCGAGGGAACGCATGATAGCCCAATTGGGCGCCACCGGGCTTAAAGTCGCTGACCCGAGCGGTTCGTCGGCTAACGCCGCAGAATCTTGATCAGCTCTTCGAGCTCCAGGCGCATCTGATGAATCAGCTGCTGGCTCTGATTGAGATCGACCTGCGCATCGTCACCCGTGAGGCGATTTCTGGCCCCGCCGATCGTAAATCCCTGTTCATACAGAAGACTGCGGATTTGCCGGATGATCAGCACGTCCTGGCGCTGGTAGTAGCGGCGATTGCCGCGTCGCTTGACCGGTTTGAGCTGCGGGAATTCCTGCTCCCAATAGCGCAACACATGGGGTTTGACGCCACACAAGTCGCTGACTTCGCCGATCGTGAAGTAGCGCTTTCCCGGAATCGGCGGCAGTTCGCTATTGTTGCTTGGTTCCAGCATACGCTTCGACGCGCGCCTTCAGTTTTTGACCCGGGCGGAATGTCACAACACGGCGGGCGCTGATGGGAATCTCCTCACCGGTTTTTGGATTGCGTCCGGGGCGGCGATTCTTGTCCCGCAAATCAAAATTGCCAAAGCCGGACAGCTTCACCTGCTCTCCCGAGGACAGCGCCGCGCGAATCTCCTCAAAGAATAGATCCACGAGTTCGCGTGCTTCGCGTTTGTTCAGCCCCAATTGATCGAATAGGGCTTCGGCCATCTCTGCCTTAGTCAGGGCTGCCATGCTTATTGATCTCTTATTGTGGCGCTCAATTCATCCCGTAAGCGTGCAACCACTTTGGTTATCACGGCATCTGCGTCAACGTCGGTAAGAGTGCGGGAAGAATCCTGTAAAATCAAGCCTAAAGCGATACTTTTTCGTCCAGTTTCTATGCTAGGGCCCCGATAGACATCGAACACCCGTAGCTCGCTCAAAAGACCTGATGCGCTAACAGTAACATTTTCCTGCAAAACTGCGAGGGGCAGGCTTTCATCGACCACAATGGCCAAGTCGCGTCGTACGCTGGGAAATCTGGATATACCTTTATATTGCAATGGCTTAGAGATGAATGCCGTAGCTATTTCTAGCTCGAATAAAAATGCCGGCGGCATGCTTAAATGTTTGGCCACCTGTGGGTGCATCTCACCCAGCCAACCCACCGGCACGGAGCCGCGATAGATTCGCGCCGCGCGCCCGGGACGCAAGGTCGGCAGCGAGTCCGGCGCAAACACGATGTCCGATGTATCGCCGCTCAACTTGAGCACATCGATGATATCGGCCTTCACATCGTAGAAGTCGAGCGGCGTGGACTTGGCACCCCACTGCTCCGGCCAACGTGCGCCGGTCGCGATGCCGCCCAGCGTTTCGATCTCGCACAGCTCGCGGTTGTTGTCGCGACCTTGCAGCTCAAATTTATTGCCGACCTCAAATAACCTTACTCGCTGTTGTTGTCTGCGGATATTTTCGCGGCAGGTGTGAATGAGCCCGGTCCACAGCGAGACGCGCATCTCGCTCACGTCGGCTGAAATGGGGTTGCTCAGGGCAAGGCTCGGCACGCCGGGAAACAGCTGCTGCTGCAGGTTGGGATCCACGAAGCTATTGGTGATGACCTCGCGATAACCGCGATCGGCCATCGCAGCCAAGATGCGATCGTTCGCCACCCGCGACTCGGTCGCGGCACCCGCAAGCTGCGGCGCGACTGCGTGCCGCTCGGCAATGCTGTCGAATCCCCGCAAGCGCGCCACCTCCTCGATGAGATCCACCTCGATTTTGAAGTCGAAGCGGTGCGGCGGTTTGTGCACCCGCCAGCCATCGGCGGTGGTCTCCACGCGGTCGCTGATGGCGGCGAGCACCGCTTGGACATCTGCATCCGGGACAGCGTCGCCGAGCAGCCTCGCCACGCGAGCCCGGCGCAGCCGCAGCCATAGGTGCGGAGCGGCAGATGGATGCGCAGTGCTCCCGGCTATCCGCGTCACCTGTGTAGGTCCGGGCACGCCGCCGGCGCACAGCATCAATAGCGCGGTTGCGCGTTCTATCGCAACCGCCCCCAAGCTCGGGTCGACCCCGCGTTCGAAGCGCTGTGCGGCGTCGGTAAACAGCCCCAACCGCCGCGCGCGCCCGGCGACCGCATCTGGCGTGAAATGCGCCGACTCCAACAGCACATCGACGGTGGCATCGGAAATGGCTGTCGCCCGGCCGCCCATCACTCCGGCAAGGCCGATCGCGCCGCTGGCATCGGCGATGACCATGAACTCGCCGTCCAGTTCGTATTCCTGGTCATCCAGCAAGGTGATGCGTTCCTTAGGGTTCGCTGCTCGCACCGAGATGCCTTGGCTTAGCTTGGCCAGATCGTAGGCATGCATCGGCTGACCCAACTCCATCATTACAAAGTTGGTGACATCGACGATGGCTGAAATACTGTTGATCCCGACCCGGCGCAAGCGCTCGCGCAGCCACGCGGGCGATTGCGCGCCGGGCCGCACCCCGCGGATCACGCGCGATGCAAAACTCGGGCAGCCCGCTGACTTAAGCGTAATGGGAAACACTGCGTCGTGACCCGCCGCCACCGCCGCGGGCTGGTACTCGAGATACTGCCGGTGCTGCGCAGCGGTGTAATCGCGGGCGATGCCGAACACGCTCATGCAATCGCCGCGATTCGGCGTGGTGTTCACATCGAGCGTGGTGTCATCGAGATCCAACGCATCCCGCAGATTCTCATTCAACGGCAGGGAATCCGCCAGTTCCAGGATGCCCTCGTGGTTCTCGCCCAAGCCCAGTTCGCGCGCCGAACACAGCATGCCCATGGATTCCAGGCCGCGCAGCGTTGCGCGCTTGATGGAGACCCCCTCCGCCAGCTGCGCACCCACCGTGGCGACCGCCACTTTCATGCCGGCGCGGACGTTGCTGGCGCCGCAGATGATCTGCAGGCGATTCTTCCCGTCGGTGGTCACCTGGCAAACCGATAGCTTGGCGGCGTCCGGATGACGCTCGCATTCCTGCACCTGGCCGACGACGACCCCGGAGAACGGCGGTGCCACCGGCGTCACCGACTCGACTTCCAGACCCGACAAGGTCAGTTCCCTGGCCAGCTCCGCGGGCGGCACGGAAACTTTCGCGAACTCCTTGAGCCATCGATAGGTGATTTTCACAGGACCACTTCTTTCAAGGAAACTGCTTCAAGAATTGCAAATCGTTTTCGAAGAACAATCGCAGGTCATCCACACCATAGCGCAGCATCGCGAGCCGGTCGATGCCCGCGCCAAAGGCGTAGCCCTGCCATTGTTCGCTGTCAATGCCCGCCGCCGCCAGCACATTGGGATGAATCATTCCGCAGCCCAGAATCTCCAGCCAGCCGGTCTGCTTGCAAACGCGGCAACCCTTGCCGTCGCAGAACACGCACTCGATATCCGCCTCGGCGGATGGTTCCGTGAACGGAAAATATGAAGGGCGCAGGCGCATCGCGAGCGGCCGCTCGAAGAAGCGCTCGAAGAATGTGTGCAGCATGGCTTTCAAGTTGGCAAAGCTGATGCCCTCGCCCACCACCATGCCTTCGACCTGATGGAACATGGGCGTGTGTGTCATGTCCGAGTCGATGCGGTATACCCGGCCCGGCGCAATGATGCTGAAGGGCGGCGGCTGCGAACGCATGGTGCGAATCTGCACCGGTGAGGTATGCGTGCGCAGCAGGCGGCCATCGGGGAAATAAAACGTATCGTGCATGGCCCGCGCCGGGTGATTCTTCGGAATATTCAGCGCTTCGAAATTGTGGAAGTCGTCTTCGACCTCGGGTCCCGAGACCACCTGGAATCCGGCCTGCGCGAAGATGCGCTCGATCCGCAAGCGGGTGCGCGTCACCGGATGCACACTGCCCGCCTCCTGGCCACGGCCGGGCAGCGTCACATCAATGCTGCCCTTGGAGAGCTCGCGCGCCATCGCCGCCTGTTCGAGGCGAATCCGCTGCATCTCGAGGGCGGCCTGGATCGCGGCTTTCGCGTCGTTGATTCTCCCGCCCGCGGCGGGACGCTCGGCAGCCGACAGCGCTCCCAGCCCCTTGAGCTGTTCGGTGAGCACGCCCTTCTTGCCGAGCAGGCGCACGCGCACTTCGTCCAACGCGGCGAGATCGGTCGACGCGTCCACATCGGCGAGCGCCTGGCTCAGCAGCGCGGACAGGGATTCCGCTGCGGCCACAGCTACGCCGCGAGACTGGCTTTGGCTTTTTCCGCGATCGCCGTAAATGCCGGCATATCATGCATGGCGAGGTCCGCAAGCACCTTGCGGTCGATGGCAAGGCCCGCTTTGTTGAGCCCATCGATCAGCGTGCTATACGTCATGCCGCAGAGACGCGATGCCGCGTTGATGCGCGTGATCCACAGTGCGCGGAACTCGCGCTTCTTCTCGCGGCGGCCGCGATAGGCGTATTGACCGGCCTTGATGACCGCCTGCTTGGCGGTGCGAAATACCTTGCGGCGGGCGTTGAAGTAACCCTTCGCTTTCTTGAGAATTTTCTTGTGCCGCCGACCCGCGACGACACCGCGTTTAACTCGTGCCATTTTCTTTCTCCTGACTCTTTAGGCGTACGGCAGACATTGCTTGATGCGCTTCACGTCAGACTCGCTGACGGGCATTTCGCGGCGCAGCTGACGCTTACGCTTGCTGGGTTTTTTCGTCAGGATATGACGACGGTGGGACTGACCGCGTTTGAAGCCATTCGCTGTTTTGCGAAAACGCTTCGCCGCAGCCCGCTTAGTTTTCAACTTGGGCATGATCGACTCCTGGTTTATAGCCCTGCTCACAAGCATCCTCCCGGAATCTAAAGCGATTCCCGTCGAACGCCGCTACAGGCGGGGTGGCAGACTTTTTAAGGTCTGCCGCTCACTTCTTTTTGGGCCCGAACACCATGACCATCTGCTTGCCCTCCATCAGCGGTGTCTGCTCGATCACCGAATACGGTGCGAGATCCTCAGAAATCCGCGTCAAGAGGCGCCGGCCGATGTCTTGATGCACGAGCTCACGGCCGCGGTAACGCAACGTCACCTTGGCCTTATCACCCTCGGTCAGGAAGCGGACGATGCTACGCAGTTTGACCTGGTAGTCCGCCTCTTCCGTCCCGGGACGAAACTTCACTTCCTTTACCTGAATCTGCTTCTGCTTTCGCTTCGCCGCGTGCGCCTTCTTGTTTTGTTCGAACAAGAACTTGCCGAAATCCATGACTCGAACCACCGGGGGCTCCGCCATCGGCGAGACCTCGACCAGGTCTAGAGTTTGCGAGAGAGCCATCTGCAGCGCTTCCGCGCGTGTCATGACTCCTGCTTGGCTTCCGTCCGCTGCGATCACCCGCACCGAGGGTGCGGAGATCTCTTCATTGCGCCTTACCCGCTTCGACGTTGCGATACACGATCCTCCAAAACAAGACGGCCGCGGCTCGCGACTTCGTCGCAAAGCAAGGTGCTGAACTCTTGAAGCTCCAGACTACCTAGGTCTTTGCCAGCGCGCGTGCGTACGGCCAGGGTGTGCCCCTCGACCTCTCGGTCGCCCGCAACCAGCAGGTAAGGGACACGCTTAATTGTATGCTCGCGGATTTTAAAGCCTACCTTCTCATACCTCAAGTCCGTTTCTACTCGAAGCCCCTGATTTCTCAGGTTTTCCGCAACTTCCAGGCAGTATTTGTCCTGCCGGTCGGTAATTCCCATCACCACCGCCTGCACCGGCGAGAGCCATGTCGGCAGTTTTCCGGCGTGGTGCTCGATCAAAATACCGGTAAATCGCTCCAAGGATCCGAACATCGCCCGATGCAGCATGACCGGGGTGTGCTTCTGGCTGTCCTCGCCGACATAGGCGGCACCCAGGCGCTGCGGCATGTTGAAATCCACTTGCAGGGTGCCGCACTGCCAGTCGCGCCCGATGGCATCCCGCAATACGAACTCCAGCTTCGGCCCGTAAAAGGCCCCTTCCCCAGGGTTTAACGTGGTTTCGATACCCGCAGTCTTGCAGGCGTGCAGCAGCGCAGATTCGGCTTTGTCCCATATATCGTCCGAACCGACCCGCCGCGCCGGACGGTCCGAGAACTTGATGCGCACATCGTCGAAGCCGAAGTCCCGGTAGATGCTTAAGATCAGCTCGGTGACCCCGACCGATTCGGCGGTGATCTGATCAGGGGTGCAAAAAATGTGTGCATCATCCTGGGTAAAGGCGCGTACCCGCATCAGTCCGTGCAACGCTCCCGAGGGTTCGTAGCGATGCACCGCGCCGAACTCCGCGAGCCTGAGCGGCAGTTCGCGATAGCTGCGCAGTCCCTGCCTGAACACTTGAATGTGCCCTGGGCAGTTCATCGGCTTTAGGGCAAAGACGCGCTCATCCGGCGTCTGCGTCATGTACATGTTTTCGCCGAAAGTCTCGATGTGCCCTGACTTAACCCAGAGTTCCCGATCCATCACCTGCGGTGTATTCACCTCGTGATAGCCCGCATCGTTCTGGCGCTGACGCATATAGGCGATCAACTGCTGAAACAGCGCCCAGCCCTTGGGATGCCAGAACACGGCGCCCGGCGCCTCCTCCTGGAAGTGGAAAAGATCCAATTCCTTGCCAATCCGGCGGTGGTCGCGCTTTTCCGCCTCTTCGAGGCGGGTGAGGTATTCCTTCAGCTGCTTATCATTAGCCCAGGCTGTGCCATAAATTCGCTGCAGCATCTCGTTGCGCGAATCGCCGCGCCAGTAAGCCCCCGCGACGCTCATGAGCTTGAACGCCTTGAGCTTGCCGGTGCTCGGCACGTGCGGCCCGCGGCATAGATCCTCCCAGTCCCCCTGCCCGTACAGGCTGATGGACTCGCCTGCGGGGATGGACGAAATGATCTCGGCCTTATAGTGCTCGCCGATTTTCTTGAAATGCGCCACCGCCTCATCCCGGGGCAGGACGCGGCGATGTACCGGAAGATCCTTGGCGGCGATCTCCGCCATGCGCTTTTCGATCGCGGTCAGATCTTCGCTGGAGAACGGCCTCTTGTAGGCGAAATCGTAGTAAAAGCCGTTCTCGATCACGGGGCCAATGGTGACCTGCGCCTCCGGAAACAATTCCTGCACCGCATTCGCCAGCAAATGGGCGGTGGAGGCTCTGGTGATCTCGAGGCCATCGGGGTCTTTGTCCGTGACGATGCTCAAGGCAGCGTCCCGATCGATCAGCGCCGAGGTATCCAGGAGCTTGCCGTTGACTTTGCCGGCCAGCGCCGCTTTCGCAAGACCTGACCCAATGCTTTGCGCAACTTCCGCCACCGATACCGGCCGGTCGAAATGTTTCTGGCTACCATCGGGGAGAGTAATCACGGGCATAGAGGCATCTTATATGGTGCGCGCTAGTGGGATCGAACCACTGACCCCCACCATGTCAAGGTGATGCTCTACCGCTGAGCTAAGCGCGCTCGAAGGGCGCGAAAGATACCGGATTCGTCGCCGCCAATAAAGGGAAACTCGCCAAATCGGCCAAAAATCACCCCTTTTGGGGTGGTTCCGCGCCCGGCAGCTCCACGGCAGGCACCTCGGTGTAAGGCGGCCGTGTGACCTCGAGATCCACGTGCCCCTCGGCGTATCCCAAGGCATGCCGCTCAGCGAGACGCCGTGCGGGTTTTTCGGCATATCGGAACTGGATATCGCCGATGACCAGGAGGTCTCCGTCGTTCAAGACCTGCCGCGTCACGTGGCGGCCGTTCACGATCACGCCGTTGGTGCTGTTCAGATCCTCGATGATGGTCTCGCGGCCTCCCAGCAGGATCAGGGCGTGATGGCGGCTCACCGAGGAGGAATCGACGTGCAACTCGCAGCCCGGTGCCCGGCCGATGCGGGTGCGGCGCGCCAACGCATGACTGATGTTCTTGTCGCCATCGATCCTGACCAATTCCGCGCACCGTTCCGCAGCAAGCGCCGTCACCGGCGCCGGTGTGGAGACTGATCCCAATCTTTCCATGGTGGTCTGGATGCGCCCCAAGGCGGTGGCATTGTTGCTTTCACTGCGTTCCAGGCGGCGTATGAGGAACTCGCGCTCTGCGAGCGCTCCGCGCGTGCGCTCCAACGCCGCGCGCAGCTTTTCCGCCTCCTCGGTCAAATCCTTTACGGCGGCCGTCTTGGCGCCAAGCTCCTCCTTCAAACGCTGCAGGTCGCCTTCGATCGTTTGGATCGGCCGGCGCGCCTCCTGCAGGTGCGCCATCAGCACGGTCATTTCCTCTTCGCGATTCGCGGCTTCGGATTCGAGTTGCGCTGCGCGCTGCGTCTCGGCTGTGGCGGACGTCAGCGCTTGCGCAAGCGCCTGATCGCGGGCCGCGAGTTCGGCGATCAGATGTTTCCGCTGGGTTTCGATCAAGCCAAGTTGCGCAACCCACTCCGTCCGCGCCTGTTCTGCCAGCTTGAGATCCTGCGTCTGTCGCGCCAGCGTGGCTGCCTGCGCCGTGGCCGCCGCCTGCAATGTTTCGATGGCCGCGTTCTGCGCGGCGATCCTCGCATCCCGATCAGCCAATTGACCCCGCAGCTGATCGCAATCGATTTTTAGGGCATCGCGCCCGGTATCGGCCGCGGCAACGCGCGCATCCAGGTCGCGAAACAGATTCAGGTCGAATCCCCGGCGCCATTCCCGGGTCCGCAGCAGCTCAAGATATGCATCGACCTGGCTTTTCGCCATTGCCGAATCCGAGCGCGCAGCACTCAATTCGGATTCGCTGCGCTTGAAGCGTGAATCAAGCGCTGCGGTCATCGTCAGGTTGGTCTTTAGTTCGAGCGAGATTGCGGTCACCTGGGCTTGCGCCGCTGCCAGGTCCTGTTCCAATTTCGCCGCGCTTTTCTCGCGGGCTTCGAGAGCCGGCAAGATACTGGCATGTTGCTGCTGCAGCGCCGCCAGTTGCGAATCCCGTTCGGTGAGAGAATGCAGCACCTGAACCGTCGTCGCATCGACGGAGGCGGCCCTCTCGACCAGCGTCTTTTCCATGTCCCGCGAGCGGGATTGTTCCGACTCCAATGCGCTGCGGGCTGCGGCGAGATCCGCTTCGAGAATACTGGCGCGTGCGTTGGCGACAGCTTCGGCTTCGCGCGCGCGCTCGTAGGAGCGGCTCAGCGCTTCGTACTCGGCGTTCTGGCGCTCGATGCGCAGTTCGATGGAGCGCACGCTCTCCGCCAGCGAGGGCAGATCGACGGCGGACGGCCGAACGAACTCAGCCGCCGTACCGCCCACCAGCGGCTCCACGGGCGCAGAGGGGTGATCCATTCTTACCGCATCGTCGTCCACGTCAGGATCGAAGTGCACACCCTCGAGGATGGGCAGCTTGTCGGTTCTGTCGAGATCCGATTCCGGAGTCTGAATCTTCTTGATGGCCATAAATGCCTCGCCTATCCCACCCGGGTGCTCGGCAACCCAAATGCCGATGCCTTGAGCTTTTGAATCTCGTCGCGCACCCGCGCGGCCTGTTCAAATTCTAGGTTGCGCGCCAATTTGGTCATTTCAGCTTCGAGTTTCTTGATGCGTTTCGCCGCCTGCTCCGGAGCCAGCATCGCCACCTCGGCGCCCGATCCGTGGCGCTCGCTCTCCTGAACGGATCGCGCGCCCTCCATCACATCGGTGACCGCCTTGACAATGCTGCGGGGGGTGATGCCGTGCGCGGCATTGAACTCGATTTGTTTGTTGCGGCGCCGGTCTGTCTCCGCGATGGCGCGGTCGATCGAGCCGGTCCTGACGTCCGCATACAAGATGGCCTTGCCTTGAATATTGCGCGCGGCCCGCCCGATGGTCTGTATCAGCGAACCTTCGGAGCGCAAAAAGCCTTCCTTGTCGGCATCCAGGATGGCCACCAGAGAAACCTCCGGCATGTCCAATCCTTCACGCAGCAGGTTGATGCCGACCAGCACATCAAATTTCCCGAGGCGCAGATCGCGAATGATCTCCGAACGCTCAACGGTCTCGATATCCGCGTGCAGATAGCGGACCCGCACGCCGTGTTCATTCAAATACTCGGTCAGGTCTTCGGCCATGCGCTTGGTGAGGGTCGTGACCAGGACGCGCTCATGGGCCTGCGCCCGCAGACGGATCTCCGACAGTAAATCGTCAACCTGAGCGCGCACCGGGCGAATCTCCACCGGCGGATCGATGAGACCGGTGGGTCGCACCACTTGTTCGACAACTTGCGCCGAGACCCGACGCTCGTACGCCGCCGGGGTTGCAGACACGTAGATCGCCTGCGGCGCCATGTGCTCGAATTCCTCGAATCGCAACGGCCGATTGTCGAGCGCGGAGGGCAGCCGAAAACCGTATTCGACCAGAGTCTCCTTGCGCGATCGATCGCCTTTGTACATCGCGCCCAGCTGCGGAATCGTTTGATGGCTTTCGTCGATCACCATCAACGAATCCTTCGGCAGATAGTCGAACAGGCACGGCGGCGGTTCGCCGGGCGCGCGCCCCGACAAATAGCGGGAATAGTTCTCAATACCGGCGCAGTAGCCCACCTCGTTCATCATTTCCAAATCAAACATCGTGCGCTGCTGCAGGCGCTGGGCTTCGACCAGTTTGCCGGCGCCGGTCAGCTCCAGTAGGCGGGTCCGCAATTCATCGCGAATCTCGTTCACCGCGCTTTGCACCCGCTCCTTGGGTGTCACGTAGTGCGATGAGGGGTAGACGGTAAGACGCGGAACCTTGCGCAGCACCTCGCCCGTCAACGGGTCGAAGAGGCTCAAGGTCTCCACCTTGTCGTCGAACAGTTCGACCCGCACCGCTTCGCGCTCGGACTCGGCGGGGAAGATGTCGATGACATCGCCGCGCACGCGGTAGGTGCCCTGCTGCAGATCGATTTCATTGCGCGTGTATTGCATGTCGGCGAGGCGCCGCAGCAGCTTGCGCTGCTCGAGAAGATCGCCGCGCGACATGTGCAGCACCATGCTCAAGTAAGCGTGCGGATCACCCAGTCCGTAGATCGCCGAAACGGTCGCCACGATGATGGAATCGGGCCGCTCCAGGAGCGCCTTGGTCGCCGACAGGCGCATCTGCTCGATGTGCTCGTTGATCGATGCGTCCTTCTCGATGAAGGTATCGGATGAGGGTACGTAGGCTTCGGGCTGGTAGTAGTCGTAGTAGGAAACGAAGTACTCGACCGAATTCTTCGGAAAGAACACCTTGAACTCGCCGTACAGTTGTGCCGCCAGGGTCTTGTTGTGCGCCAGCACCAACGTGGGTCGCTGCACCTGCTGTATCACGTTGGCGATGGTGAATGTCTTGCCGGATCCGGTCACGCCCAACAGGGTTTGGTGCGCAAGGCCGCTGCTCAGGCCATCGACAAGCTTTTCAATCGCTTGCGGTTGATCGCCGGCCGGCAGATAGTCCGAAAAAAGTTCGAAACTCATTTCTCTCATATTCTCTCACGTTGCAAGGTTACGGGGCATACGCCGCATGAGTCGGGCGTGCGCACATCGGCGGTTCCAAAGACAATATGTCATTGTCGAGGGCGCGCGAAGGTGGCGGCCTTGCCGCGCGTTTTGCCTGGCAGGGTCGTTGCTTTTTTCGTACACTGAATCGCAGGCATTTAACATAGGAATTCCCCTTGGCCATCGTACTTTCCAAGCGCGTTCAAAAGGTTAAGCCCTCCCCCACCCTGGCTGTGACCGCCCGGGCAGCCAAACTCAAGGCGGAAGGCAAGGACATCATCGGACTGGGAGCCGGCGAGCCGGACTTCGACACGCCCGTGCATATCGCAGATGCGGGCGTCGATGCGATTCGCAAGGGAATCACGCGCTACACCGCGGTTGACGGCACCGCGGAACTCAAGGACGCCATCGCGACCAAGTTCAAGCGCGAAAATGCTTTGACCTATGAACGCAGCCAGATATTGGTTTCTTCCGGCGCCAAGCAGACCTGCTTCAATGCCTGTGCTGCGCTGCTCAATCCGGGCGATGAATGCGTGATTCCGGCGCCCTATTGGGTGTCCTACCCCGACATGGCGCTGCTGGCCGATGGGGTGCCTATCGGCGTGTATGCCGGGGCTTCCCAGGGCTACAAGATCACGCCGGCACAATTGGCCGCCGCGATTACGCCGCGCACCAAACTGTTCATCATCAACAGTCCCTGTAATCCGACCGGGGCGGCGTATACGAAGGCGGAACTGCAGGCGCTCGGGGCAGTTCTCGAACTGCATCCGCAGATCGTCATCGCCTCGGATGAAATGTACGAACACATTTACTGGGCGGCGGAGCCCTACACGAGCTTCGCTCAGGCGAATCCCAAACTCTACGAGCGCACGATCACCATCAATGGGGTTTCCAAGGCCTTCGCCATGACCGGCTGGAGAATTGGCTACTGCGGTGCGCCGAAGGAAATCGTGACCGCAATGTCGACGGTTCAGGGCCAATCGACCTCGAATGCATCGAGCATTTCACAACGCGCCGCCACCGTCGCCTTGAACGGCGATCAGTCCTGCGTCGCTGAAATGAACAAGGCTTTCAAGGCGCGCCACGACTTCGTGGTCGCCGGACTGAATGACATTCCCGGGGTATCGTGCCTGCGGGGTGCCGGCACCTTCTATGCCTTCGCGCAGATCGAAGGCGCCATGCGGGCACTCGGCATCAAGGACGACAGTGCGTTTGCCGAGTATTTGTTGGTGCAGGCCGGTGTCGCCGTGGTGCCCGGATCCGGTTTCGGCGCGCCGAATCACATGCGTCTCTCCTTTGCATGCAGCATGGAGACGCTCGAGGACGCACTGCGTCGCATCAAGCGAGTCCTGACGCCGGCGGTCGCGAAGCGCGCCTGATGCTGGGGGATTGATTGAAATATAAGAACCTCGGCAGCACCGGCATGAAGGTGTCGGAGCTGTGCCTGGGCTGCATGACCTATGGGGTACCCGAACGCGGCGATCACCCCTGGACATTGCCGGAAGAACAAAGCCGGCCGCTGATCCGGCAGGCCGTGGAAGCGGGGATCAATTTTTTCGACACCGCCAATTCATATTCGGACGGAACCTCCGAGGAAATTGTCGGCCGGGCGCTCAAGGATTTTACGCGCCGCGACGAGGTCGTTCTCGCCACCAAAGTCTACTTCCCGATGAGCAAGGGCCCGAACATGATGGGCCTTTCCCGCAAGGCGATATTCACCGCCATCGATGCCAGCCTGAAGCGGCTGGGTTTCGACTATGTCGATTTGTACCAGATTCACCGCTGGGACTACCGCACGCCGATCGAGGAAACTCTTGAAGCGCTGCATGATGTGGTCAAAAGCGGCAAGGCTCGCTACGTAGGCGCCTCCTCCATGTGGGCCTGGCAGTTCAGCAAGGCACTGCACACGGCGCGACAGCGTCACTGGAGCCCCTTTGTCAGCATGCAAAATCACTACAATCTGCTGTATCGCGAGGAAGAGCGCGAGATGATGCCGTTGTGCGCCAGTGAGGGAATTGGCGTAATACCCTGGAGTCCTCTTGCCCGCGGCAGATTGACGCGTGCGTGGAGCGAGGAAACCGCACGAACCCGCACCGATCAGTACGGCGGCACGCTCTATGCCTCGGACGTTGAAGCCGATCGCCGTGTCATCGAGAGAGTCGCCGCCATTGCCGCCGCCCACGGAGTCCCCAAGGCCCAAGTCGCATTGGCGTGGATCAGGCAGAAGCCCTATGTAACCGCCCCCATCATTGGCGCTTCCAAGCCGCAGCAACTCAATGACGCGGTCGCTGCCCTGTCGCTCAAGCTCGAGCCCAACGAGATCGAACAGCTGGAAGCACCTTACGTGCCTCATGCCGTCGCCGGGCATCTCTGAATTCCAACGCAAGTGATTTCTGGTACTTGGTTTTCTTGACTTAAACGCGCGCCTTCCCGACAATCCGCGCCTCTTTTGCATTCCCCGGTAGCTCAGTGGTAGAGCGACGGACTGTTAATCCGTTGGTCGGCGGTTCGAATCCGTCCCGGGGAGCCAGTAAAATCAATAAGTTATGATTCTTTCATGAGATTTTACTGCGCTCTTCTCGCATAGGCAATTGAACCCCCGTTCGCCAATTCGAATCCCAAAGCTGGACCCGGGTTCGAATCCGTTCCGCGTGGGGAAAATTCGCCATCGCAACTATCTGATTCTGTTGTACCGGATTTTCCAGCCAACCTGCTCTGGGGGTATTTTTGGGGGTATCGAGCCGACGTTAGCGCCAATACCCCCACGGCCGATACCCCCAAATGTTGAAGACGGACACAGCGATCAAGGCAGTTGGCTACGACTCTGCGCTCTAACTATTTTTCCCATCAGCGCCCGCTTCGGTTTTCACTTGGTGGCTCTCTACATGATCGCTCTGCACTCCAAGGCAACTTCCGGAGTCGACCCCTCACCCGTCACTGACGACAGGCAGCCATCGGCAAGCCAAAATTCAGGGGGCCAATAAACTGGTCGTTGCGAGCGCTGCCGCCTCTGCAGCGCAGTTACCGGAAGGCGCTGCGCCTCGGCTCCGCGCCTTCGAAACCTCGGCGCGCGCTGCTGCCATCTGCGCCATAAACACGGGGCTCGCATGCAGCTTTGCGAACGTCGCCGCGCCAATGATTCGGCCCGACTCGATATCGCTCTTCCAATGTGCCCCACAAATCCCCCGACTTTGACCGAAGGCGCGTCCGCGCTGCAGGATGGCATCGGCGTGGTCAGGCGCTATCTCAGTTAGCATCAATGCCCAGTTCCAACCGATGGAAGTGTGGCCGGAGGGGTATGACCCATCGGTCCGCAGAAAACCGTCCTCGGCGGGAGTACAACTCGCGACCTTGAATACTACGAACGGGCGCGTGCGCTGATACTTGTCCTTCGCTTTGTAGGTCGCAAGTCCCGCGTCGGTCAGCGTCCTTTGCAAGAGCATGTTCAGGTTCGGCGTTTCCTTCTCCGATATCGGAACTCCGAGCGCGCATGAGAACGTTTCGGCAGCGTGTGTGAAGCTTAAATTCGCATCTTCCACTGCAAGGGCGCCTCGCGCCGTTCCCTGAAACTTCGTCAGTTCGTGGAATGCCGCGTCGTCGTCGGCCTGTGCCGCAGAGCCGGGGGTCGGCGGTGCCGGTATTAGAGCCAAACTGTCCGGTAGATCCGATGGCGGTAGGTAGCCGTTCAGAAAACCATGGCGAAACTCACCGACCTCCGCTGCCGACGTGGGTGCCACCACGCGAGCAGGGGCCGTACAGCCGCTTGAAACAAGCACGGCAACGAGCAGGAGACCCGGAGAAGATAATTTGTTCATCGTATCTCCGCTCCGTCGAATGATGTCACTTCTTCAGCGTCAAGACCTTGAGTTCCTTTCGAGCCGTGCCAAAAGCACCCAATTGGTAAACTGACGCTCCCAAGGGCGAAAACGCAAACGCCTGGTACGGTTTCGCAAGCATCTCCTTCAAGTAGGTTTCGGTGCCAACGCCTATCGTGACGTGTGGATTAAATTTCTCGCCGGCTGCGATGGTCACAAAATTGGCTACGTAGTCGATCAAGGACGCCTGGATATCGCGGCCGTCCTCGGTGCTTACAAACGCTGCGGCCGTGCCGGTCTTGACCGTGAATGGCGTGACCGCGTCGATGAGTTCTTGCTGCAACCTGAGCAAATCCGGGGTCGGCTCGACGACTATGCCCGCAAGCCCGATTGGCGGCTCAGGGATGTAGTAGTACTTGAATGCCTTTAGTTTCCACTCAGTCGGCTTCTCCTTGGCAATCACTTGGCCGACTGCGGTGTAAAGCTTGTCAAGGTCAGCCGTACGGACGAATTGCTGCAGCATCGTTACGTGCGCGTGGTGGGTCGCGTCAAGCGCATACCCGTTCGGATAGACCTTAAGCAGGCGGGCATTATCGGCGTGGGCGTGGCGCGTCATCGTTGCATCGGGCTCCAGCGCAATGTCGATGGCGGTCACCGGGGTTTCCGGCGAAGTCTGAGCATGGCTAAGCACGGGGGTGATGATCATCGAGAGCGTGGCCAGCAGTTGCATTTTCCTAAACATGAAGACTCTCCCATTTTTCTAAGATGGACGCCGCAACCTTGTATTCGCCAGCGGGCGTCATCCCGGCGACCGTAGTCGCCGGGATGAGCGCGATCCACTCAGTTCCCCGTCGGCAGCGTCAGGTGTACTCCTTCGTTCTTAAGTTGGTTACGCAGCCACTCGAATTTCTGGTAACTCGAGATAGTGATGGGACCATCGTAGCCATCGCTCTGCAATTTACGCGGCGGGTATTGGATGTAGGTCTTCATGACTTTCTGAAGCTCTTCACCCATCTTGGGTCCCAACCAAGTCCGTTCCGTGAAATTATTCATAAAGAGGTCATAGCGCTCCTGCGGGTCGGCCCACAGATCGAAGATTTGCGGGACCGTTGCGACGTACGACTCTGCACCCTTCCAACCGAGATTACTGTCCACGGCCAGACCACCGGTCTTCGCGCCGTCATCACCGCGAAGGTTGAACACGAACTTGTAGTTGTGCCACCTGACTGCGCCGGGAAGCAGTTCGTTTTCGGTAAAGTAGTACCAGGTGTCACGCCCGCTCGTGCCGGTACCGAAGAGCACGGGAGACATATCGTAGCTGTCGAAGATCGTCGGCTGACCCTCGAGATCTTTCTCGGGCAGCTTGACGCCGGCCAGCGCCGAAAACGTCGCCATGAAATCAAGGCCACCCAGGATGTCGTAATTCCTGCTTCCTGCCTTGATCTTGCCGGGCATCCAGGCAATGGCGGGAACACGGTTGCCGCCTTCGCGGTCGGTGCCCTTGGTGCCGCGGAAAGGCGTATAGCCGGCATCCGGATACACGTCCTGCCACGCGCCATTGTCCGTAGTCCAGAACACCAGGGTGTTGCCCTTATCCAGACCGAGTTGACGGACCTTGTCCAGGATGTGGCCGATACGCGTGTCGTTCTCGACGATGGAATCCGCAAACTTGCTCTTGCTCAACGACTTGTGGATGAAGTCCGGGTGCGGCATGTTCGGCTGGTGCACCTTCATGAAATTGACGTTGATGAAGAACGGCTTGTTCGGAGTCTTCGCCGCGTCATCGAGAAACTCCAGTGCCGCCTTCTCGATGTAGGCATCCAGGTACGGAATTCCGACGACGCCTTCCTTGCCGTTGATCACGGGTGTATCCACGTATTCGCCGTTGACCTTGAAGTCCTCGTGCGCGGTCTCACCCGCATTGCCGCTCATCATGCCCTTGGTGACCCTATTGAACATGGCGCGTAGGTCATCGGGCATGTCCGGGAACCAGGCTGGATCACCGTAGGTGTAGGCATTCAGGTGATAAATGCCCATGTACTTCATCACGTCGTAACCGTGAGCATTGGGTAGCGCGAAATCCGCCTCGCCCAAATGCCACTTACCGGTGAAATAGGTCTTGTAGCCACCAGTTTTTAACACTGACGCCAGAGTCCATTCCGCCTTCGGCAGTCCGCCGCCCTGGCCCTGGAAGGCCACGGTGGTCATGCCGCTGCGATTCGGGTAGCGCCCGGTTTGCATGGCCGCTCGTCCCGGCGTACAGCTTGGCTGCGCATAGAAGGAGAAGAAGGTCATGCCTTCATCCGACATTTTATCGAGGCTGGGTGTCGGCATGCCGCGGCCGATGCCGCCGCCATAGGGGCCTGAATCTCCGTAGCCGAAATCGTCGGAAACGATCAGGATGATGTTGGGTTTTTTGGCTTGTGCCAATGCCGGCGTTGACGCCAGAGTAAAACATAGCGGCAATGCCGTTAGTGCTAAGGTAGCTTTTCCGATCCATCGCATGATGCTTTCTCCTTGAGTAAACGCAATTCTCTGTATCGCGATTCCACGTAATCGACTCTCAATATTTTAGTCACTCACCGGAAGCCCTCTTAGCTTCCAAGTGCCGCGGGACCGACGCGCAGGACTGGATCGACGGTTATTTCGATGCGCGCGCCAAATCGCACAAGCTCCGCCACTGAGCGCACGCCCATCTTCTTCATGAGACGCCCGCGGTGAACTTTCACCGTCTTCTCGGCGACGCTCAATTCAGCAGCGATTTGTTTATTGAGGTGACCCCGAACAACTCTCACAGTCACTTGCCGCTCACGCGGCGTCAGCTTGTTAAAACGCCGTTGGATGATGCTGCGAATTGCATATTCTCTGCGTTGCTTCTCATCGCGATCCACGGCTTGCGCGACTGCCGCTAACAGCCGCTCACTGTCAATCGGCTTCACCAGAAAGTCCACCGCTCCAGCTTTCATCGCGCCCACGCTGGTTGGAATGTCGCTTATGCCGCTCAAAAAGACGATGGGCCGCGCGCACGTCGATTTCTTGAGTGCACGCTGCAAGTCAATTCCGTTCAGGCCGGGCATGCAAACGTCGAGCAGCAAGCATCCCAGCGCTTGCGTATCATGCTCTTCCAGGAAGCGCTCCGCCGATTCGAAGGAGCGCACCTGATAGTCAGCGGCTAGGAGCAGGCGTGATAGCGCTTCGCGAATCGGGCTGGCGTCATCTACTACGAACACGGTAGGCACCGTGCCATTCATTACGCCTTGCTTGTCGCTATTGCCCATCATGAGAGGATGTACTGCGAGCCACGCTCGCGACGATCGACAGGGGATCCAACTTGATACAGCTGCCGAACTCGGGCCTTCTTATTCGAGTTCGCGGTTTGTTGCTGACGCCAGTCCACAAATTGAGCGCGGATATAGGCGCCCCAAAGTACGAGACCAATAAGGACTAGAAGCATCATGCAGATATCTACGTCTATCATGTCGCTTGTTCCTTCATCGCATCCCCTTGCCCGCGCCGTAATCCCATTGCGGGCGTCCCTGTCACTGAGCGAACAATTCAAAGAATCACAACCTATGCATTTACAAATTCATACCCCGTTCGAGCGCCTCAGTTAGTCGCTCGGCGGCAAACGGCTTTTGCAGACAGTCGACGCAGCCGACTTCAAACGCCCCGAGGCGCGTCCCGTCGTCGTCATAGGCCGTTATGAACACGACCGGAATCCTTGAATTCATTGCGAGCAACTGACGCTGCAATTCAATGCCCGACATGCCCCCGAGGTGTATGTCGAGAACCAGACCACTCACGCTGTCAAGGTGCGCGCGATCGAGAAAGTCCTCTGCTGAATCAAATGTAGTCACCGTATAGCCCCGTGCACTCAAGAGACGCTCGATGGACTGACGCATCGCCGCATCATCGTCGACAACCGCAATCAGACCTGCTACATGCACATCGTTCCCAGCCTCATGACAGTGCGAAACGTAGCTCATCGGGATACACGCGAATACCGTCCTTTGGTGCGGACCCGCACCAAAGGGCAGGCAAATTGGAAGTCAAGTCAGGTCGGATGCAGCACGCATAGGGGTAACACGGTCCGATGCGCGACTTTGCGAATGATTACAAGCTGCGAGTTGTCATACGCTCGCCGCATCGGGGTCGGAGTCAGCTTCCGCATCGACCAACCCGAGATGCTCGGCCGCCGACACCAACTCGGCAAGCGACCGCAATTGCAGTTTTTGCATCAAGTTGTGGCGGTGCCATTTAATGGTGCGCTCGGCCGACTCAAGCTCGTCGGCGATTTGCTTATTCATCTTGCCGCGCACGACCCATGCAAGAACCTTGCGTTCGGTCGGAGTGAGGGTCCTGAATCGCGCGCGCAAGGCGTCGAGTCCGTCGCGCGCCGCGCGATCCCTGCGGTCACGGGCAATAGCGTGTTGCACCGCCTGCAGCAGCACGTCGGTGGCAACCGGCTTAGTCAAAAAGTCTTCGGCGCCGGCCTTCACGGCCAAAACGCTGGTTGGGATGTCTCCATGGCCGGATACAAAGATGATGGGCAATTCATGCGACATGTCCGCCAACCGCTCTTGGAGCTGCAAGCCGGTAAGACCGGGCATTCGCATGTCGAGCAGAATGCAGCCCGGGGCATCGAGGTCGGCCAACTCCAGGAAGCGCGTTGCCGATTCGTAGGAAACGACCTGATAACCTGCAGCGGACAGTAACCGTGCGGCCGAGGTGCGCCACGAAACATCATCGTCGACCACATGCACCGTACCCACCGTTGGCGTCATGACTGCGACACCGTGGCGAAAGGCAGCGTGAAGCGAAACACGGCGCCACCCGATGCGGAATTCTCTGCGCGGATCTCGCCACCGTGTGCTTTGATAATTGTGCGCGAGATTGCCAAACCGAGTCCCAGGCCGCCCGGTTTGGTGGTGACAAACGGCTCAAACACACTCGCCAGAGACTCCGAGGGAATTCCGCGACCTGAATCCGCCACGGAAACTTCCGCTTCCCTTTTGCTCAAGCTCCTGCTCCGAATCATCAATGCGTTGCTCGTGGCCGGCTGACCGCGCATGGCATCGATGGCGTTGAGCGCCAGGTTCAAAATAACTTGTTGAAGTTGAACGCGGTCCGCTTTTACTTTCGCAAGCCCAGATTCGAGTTCTGTCTTGACCGATACCTCCTTACTTGAGGCTTCGGCGGAGAGCATTTTGACGGCGTCCTCAATGGCTTCGTTCAGATCCGTGTTACTTACTTCGAACTCTGTTTTGCGAAGCAATTTGCGAATTCGCGCAATGATGTCGCTGGCGCGTTGATCGTCGCGTTTGATATCGGCCAGGATTTCGGTAATCGACTCAAGCCTAGGAGGATCGGCCTTAATCAGAACCTCCGCCGCGCCGGCGTTGTTGTATATGGCGCCTAGCGGCTGATTGAGCTCATGAGCGATCGACGCGGAAATCTCCCCTATCGAAACCCGCCGGTTCATATGCGCCATTTCCGCAAAGCGCGTCAGCGACTCCGCCTCGGCTACGCGGCGCCGATGACGTTGCACCAGCAGTGCAGCGATCAAGGCGGCCTGTATCACGATAATCGCGAGCACCACCAGGATCTGCCAGAGATATTCACGCCAAAAGGTGCGATCGACAAATCGAATGTCGCATCCCGATGGCAATCGCAGCTCGTCCAGCGACCAGCGTTTGAGCAATCGCGCGTCCGCGATACATCGGTGCGGCGCTGCGATAGAGGCGCCACCTGAATCCGACGGACCGCTCGCCAGTGCTGCGCGTACCTGGTCTCCCAATAGCCGACCCAAGTCCTCAGACATTTCAGTGACGCCCGCCACCATTCCGTAACCCATGTACGTTTCAACGCTGCCGCCGCTGTAGATCGGCGCGCTTGACTTCTCGCTGATCGCGCGCAGCACCTCGCGGGGCGTGTACGATCGTCCGTTTCGATCACGAAACTGGGCCAGATACAGAACGATTGTATCGGGCGGCTCAGTAACCAGACGCGCGATAAGTTCGGGCTGCGGTACACCGGAGAGATACTCCACTTCTGCGCTTCCAACCTTTGTAGATAACAGGCGTCGCGCCGCTTGCTCCCCTAGAATGTCCTCGTCCGCTGCGCCCGATATGACAACAATCCGGCGCGCGTTGGGCTGCAAGCGACGGGCTAGGTCGATGGTCTCCTCGACGTACCAGTAGCTCTTCACGGCAGTTGCGTTGATTGGAAGCGCCCCCTGCTCGTCTGGAGAGCCTATGTACACAGGGCGTGCACCGGGCCAAAGCTGCGAGCCGTAGCGCTTGAAGAAGCCGAGCGCATTTTGTGAAAAAATTACGACCACATCGATGCGAAGAGCGTTGTATTTCTTGCTGAACATTTGCAAAAATTCAGGTTCCAACGCTTGCATCGAGAAGCGTTGTGAGTCAAGCGACTCGGAGTAGAACACCACGCGCCTTGAAGTTTCCTTGTCCAGGCTTGCGCGCATGGCGCCGTCGACAGCCTGATAGACTGGCAGATCAGAGCCCAGGCCGTTGAGAATCAAAACGTGCGCTTCTTCGTCGGCGGCAGATGTCGCAGCGATGAATAAACACGACAAGGCGAACGCACAGAGGGTATACGCCGCGGCCGGTACAATTGCAGCCGGTCGCCAGTAGTCGCGCGTCATCCTTTAGTCCAGGAAATCCCTACTCTTGAACTGTACTCACCCTCTCATCGGCGTTCCGCGTGCGCTATTGGACCTTCGGTGAATCCGTCACGCGCACCGGCAGCCTCCAGGCTGTGTGCCTGGATGGAACTGTCGGCCTCATCAGCGAAGATCCGGACATCGCGGCGCTGGGCCGCTTTGTCGTAACCAAGAATCCCAAGGACATTGGGTCGTTCAAAACGCCAAACCTAAGAAATGTCGCGCTGACCGGTCATGCACGACGGCAGCATTGGCACACCCGTCATCCGACAACGTCCGGCAGCAGCCACCTATTAGTAGGGATGCTTTTGGGGGTATCGGCGCGCAAACGAAATCAGAATTCCCTTAAATTCCCGGTGTTTTCTGCTTGATTTCGGTTCCGTCCCGGGGAGCCAGTAAAATCAATAACTTATAGTTCTTTCATGAGATTTTACTGCGCTATTCTCTCATAGGCAATTGAACCCCCGTTCGCCAATTCGAATCCCAAAGCTGGACCCAGGTTCGAATCCGTTCCGCGTGACGAAAATTCGCCATCTCAACTATTTGATTCTGTTGGACCAGATTTTCCAGCCAACCTGCTCTGGGGGTATTTTTTGGGGTATCGAGCCGACGTTAGAGCCAATACCCCCACGGTCGATACCCCCAAATGTTGAAGACGGACATAGCGATCAAGGCAGTTGGCTACGACTCTTCGCTCTAGCTATTTTTCCCATCAGCGCCCGCTTCGGTTTTCACTCGGCGGCTCTCTAGATGATTGCTCTGCACTCCAAGGCAACTTCCGGAGTCGACTAAGCGCGCCGGTGGTGAACGACGGGTATCGGGCAACCAATCAGGTGCGCGGCGTCTGACCCGAGGACTTACTCGTAGGCGAGGGAGGAGGACAGATCGCGGTATGCGTTGGCCTGGGCAAGTAGAGTCTTCGCTTTGCCCTCGAAAGTCAGCAGCGCGTCAGCGCCTGCGGCGAATCGAGCGGGAGGATCCTTGAGCTCGGCGAGTTGCAAGATCGCGTTGGCGAGCTTGCCCGGATCTCCGCCCTGTTTGCCATTCATGCCGCTCCACGCAGTGACGGTCTCCCTAGTGCGCTCGGCGTAATCGTCGATGGAGGGCTTCGCAAAAGTGGTGGATTGAGTTGAAAGCAGTTCGGTGCGGAAGAAGCCGGGCTCGATTAGCATCGTGCGGATGCCGAATGAAGCGATCTCGGGGGTGAGCGATTCAATCCATCCTTCGATGCCGAACTTCGCTGCAGCATATGCTGTGCAGAACATTTGGCCGGTGATGCCGGCGGTCGAGGAGAGAGTGAGGAGCAACCCGGAGCGCTGCTTCCGCATCACCGGCAGGGCGGCCCGAGTCACGTTCATCGGGCCGAACAACAGCGTCTCGATCTGATTGCGAACCTGGTCGGGACTGAGCTCCTCGAAGAAGCCGGCATAGAAGTTGCCGGCATTGTTGACCAGGACGTCGATCCGGCCGAACTTGGTGACGGCGGCTGCGACCGCGGCCTGTGCGTCCTCCGGGCGAGTGACGTCGAGCTTTATAGCCAACAGGTTGTCGTGGTGGCCGATCGCCGCCGTGACCTTGGCGGGATCGCGACCGGTGGCGACAACCGCGTGGCCTGCGGCCAGCGCTGCCTTGGCAATATCTTTGCCCAAGCCACGGCTTGCGCCGGTGATGAGCCAAACCTTCTTGTCAGTCATGGGGCGTTCCTTTCTCTGGTGTCGTGCTGCCCACATCCGTAGGGGCGATTTGGATGTCGCCAGTGTCGGCAACTCCCGATCGAAGCTCGATGAGCGGTAACGTCGAGTATAGAGCCTTGAACGTCGGCTTTGTTCCGACCAATATTGCCGATCGTATGCCTGCAGTTGGCCGCGAGCTGCCTGCCGTTCGCGCCACCGCTCGTAGAATCCTTGACCGAAGCACAGATTGTAAGTTCGGCATCTGTTGCTTTCATTGACAACAGCATTTTGTTGTTGCTAGCATAAGCAACATGAAGGCCGAGCTACTTATGCGTGAACGGCTCATTTTGAGTCGTCGCGCATTCGTAGAGATTGTGATCTGGAAGCTTCCAAAACCACTTCCGGATAGCAGGCACGCCTTCAAGTACCGGTTGGCCTACATCGCGAATCAACGTTGTGTGCTTCGCTTCGACAATGAGGCTGGCAAAGGCGATCACAGGCATATGGATGAGATTGAGGCACCTTATATGTTCAGCAACCTCGAAACGCTGCAAGCGGATTTCTGGGCCGCGGTGAACAAGCGGAGAAAGCGAAAATGAACACCGTCACTATCGGCGTGGCTTCTCTTGTCGACACCCAGCGACGTGCCTCAGCCGCATTCCGCGGGAAGAAACAGGGTGCGCGAATTTCATTCGCCTCTGAAGATCTTCTTTGGAAGACGCTGACGCCCAAACGCTGGGCGCTTCTTAAGCTTATGGCTGGCCACGGATCGATGGCTATTCGCGAGATAGCCCGTCGGGCGGAACGCGACGTCCGGGCGGTTCACAGCGATATTCATGTTCTGCTTCGAGCAGGTATATTGGAGAAGGCTGCCGAGGGCGGCGTTGTATTTCCTTATGACGCCATCCATGTAGATTTCCTGCTGAAAGCAGCGTGAGTGGAGCAAGCAGATGGAAATGGACTGTTATCCAAACAACGTCCGGTAGCAGCCATCTTTTGAAGGGGTGTTTTTGGGGGTATCTCAAACGCGCTGAAGTCAAAAAACCCTAGAATTCCCGACGCTTTCTCGCCGATTTCGGTTCCGTCCCGGGGAGCAATA
>Ga0210402_10001256_pt1 | contig 26248 bp, 23 predicted proteins | sample IncBWC7MmetaG_FD_161055 | JGI IMG/M metagenome (GOLD analysis project Ga0210402, IMG submission 161055) | Forest soil microbial communities from Barre Woods Harvard Forest LTER site, Petersham, Massachusetts, United States - Inc-BW-C-7-M | ecosystem: Environmental > Terrestrial > Soil >... | reverse complement strand
AAGCGTGCCGCACCACGGCGACCGGCATGGCCGCGGTGAATGCGGCGCTGCTCGCGCATCTGAAGGCCGGCGACCGCGTCGTTGCCTCGCGCGCGCTGTTCGGCTCCTGCCATTGGATCGTATCCACCTTGCTGCCGAAATTCGGCATCGCCACCGAGTTCGTCGACGGCAGCGATCTTGCGCAATGGCGCACGGCGTTGTCGCGACCGACACAGCTCGTGCTACTGGAGACACCATCGAACCCGATGCTGGAGATGGTCGATCTGCGCGCCGTCGCCAATCTGGCGCATGCCGTCGGTGCCATCGTGGTGGTGGACAACGTGTTCGCCACGCCGCTGTTGCAGCAGCCGCTGAATCTTGGCGCCGATGTGGTGGTGTATTCCTGCACCAAGCACATCGACGGCCAGGGCCGCGTGCTCGGCGGCGCGATACTGGCAGGCAGGAAATGGATCAACGAGACGTTGCAACCATTCATACGCAACACCGGCCCTGCTCTCTCGCCATTCAACGCCTGGGTCCTGTTGAAGGGACTGGAGACGCTTGCGCTGCGTGTTGACGCGGGTTGCCGCAGCGCCGTCGCCATTGCCGAGTTTCTCGCCGCGCGGCCGGAGGTCACGCGCGTCTGGTACCCGACGCGCGCCGATCATCCGCAACAGGCCCTGGCGCTGGCGCAGATGACCGCGGGCGGCACCGTGGTCACGTTCGAGGTCGCCGGCGGCAAGGACGCGGCATTCAACGTCATGAATGCGTTCGGCCTGATCGCGGTGTCGAACAACCTCGGCGATTCCAAATCGCTCGTGACCCATCCCGCGACCACCACGCATATGCGCATCGGACCGGAGGAACGGGCGAAGCTTGGCATCACCGATGGTGTGATTCGGCTGTCCGTTGGTCTCGAGGACGCCGATGACCTGAAGGACGACCTTGTGCAGGCGCTTGCGGCAATCGGCCGCGTCACCGCCCAGGCCGCCGATTGACCCTTCAATGTGTGATCGGCCGCGTTCGTCGCCATACTGGACAAGCGCGGTCCGGTCGCATTGAATCATGGTCCCGAAGCAAAACAGCCGGTCGGACCATGGCCGAAAACTACTCCAAGACCACACGCGGCGTCCGTGTCTCCGTACGGTCCTTCTATCTGGAGGATCAATCGGAGCCGGACGACAGCCACTACGTGTGGGCGTACCGCGTGAAGATCGAGAACCAGGGACGCGAGCCGGTGCAACTGATGCGCCGCACCTGGCAGATCACCGACGCCCGCGGTCGCACCCAGCACGTGCACGGCGCCGGCGTGGTCGGCGAGCAGCCGCTGCTCGAGCCGGGCGAGAGTTTCGAATACACCTCCGGCACGCCGCTCGACACGCCGTCGGGCTTCATGGTGGGCGCCTACCACATGGTGCTGCCGTCCTCGGGCGAGAACTTCGATGTGGCCATCCCGGCCTTCAGCCTGGACAGCCCGCACCAGAGCGGTAGGGTGCACTGACCGCTGCTCTCGGGGTTGCGAGCCCGGAGGACGGTTCCATATCCGACCAGCGGCATCAGGTATCCGCCGCGCCCGCCGTCCAATATCCGGGAGGAATTCACGCGGTGAATATCGTAACGCCCGCTGATCGCTTCGCAGCGGAGACCGCTGTCACGACCGATCGTCCGACGCGGGAGGAGGCCGAGGAGGCCGTCCGCACACTGCTGCGTTGGGCCGGTGACGACCCGAGCCGCGAGGGGCTGATCGACACACCAGGCCGCGTCGTCCGCTCCTATGAGGAGTTTTTCGCCGGTTACGCCATCGATCCTGTCGCGTTGCTAGAGCGCACGTTCGAGGAGACCGACGGCTACGACGAGATCGTGCTGTTGCGCGACATCCGTCTGGAGAGCCACTGCGAGCACCACATGGTGCCGATCATCGGCCGGGCGCACGTCGCCTACCTGCCGCACCGGCGGGTCGTCGGCATCAGCAAGCTCGCGCGCGTGGTCGATGCCTATGCCAGCCGGCTGCAGATCCAGGAGAAGCTCACCGCGCAGATCGCCAACACGATCCAGCAGGTGTTGGAGCCGCGTGGCGTTGCCGTGGTGATCGAGGCGGCGCACCAGTGCATGACCACCCGCGGCGTGCACAAGCCGGGCGTGACGATGGTGACCAGCCGCATGCTCGGCGCATTCCGCGACGACCCGACCACGCGTCGCGAAGTCCTGGCGATGATCGGGAGCGGGTCGGGGATCGCCGGGCAATAGGAGGACACGCGATGCCGCACGCGACGACCGATGACGGTGTGCGCCTGTATTTCGAGGAGACGGGGTCCGGCACGCCGTTGATCTTCGTCCACGAATATGCCGGCGACTATCGCAGCTGGGAGCCGCAGATGCGGCATTTCGGCCAGCGCTATCGCGCCATTGCGTTCAATGCGCGCGGCTATCCTCCGTCGGACGTGCCCGAGGATGTGGCGAAATATTCGCAGGCGCGCGCGGCCGATGACATTGGGTCTGTGCTGGATCATATGAAGATCGACAAGGCGCATGTGGTCGGGCTGTCGATGGGCGGGTTTGCCACGCTGCACTATGGGTTCCGCCATCCGGGGCGCGCGTTGTCGCTGTGCGTTGCCGGCTGCGGCTATGGCGCGGAGAAAGGTCAGACCGAACGGTTCCGTGCCGAGGCGGAGACGATCGCCGCGTTCATCGCCGAGCAGGGGATGGACGTGTTCGCATCGAAGTATGCCTACGGGCCGACGCGCGTGCAGTTTGAGAACAAGGACCCGCGCGGCTTCGACGAGTTCAAGCGGATGCTGGCGGAACATTCGGCGCTTGGGGCACGCAACACGCAGCTTGGCGTGCAGCGCGAGCGGCCCTCCTTGTACGATCTGGTGGAGCAGATGAAGGCGCTGACGTTGCCGACGCTGATCCTGACCGGCGACGAGGACTGGCCGTGTCTGCAGCCCGGCCTGCTGATGAAGCAGACGATTGCTAGTGCCGCGCTGTCGGTGATGCCGAACTGCGGACATGCGATCAACATCGAGGACCCCGACGAATTCAATCGCATCGTCGGCGCGTTCATCGCGCAGGTCGATGCGGGCCGATGGCCGACCCGCGACCCGCGCGCCGTTTCGGCGTCGATCACCGGGATGCGGTAGCGACCGACGGTCTCACCTCCAAGACCGGTGTTTCCACTTAGAAGAAAACTGCTCTAGCCTCACCACAGATAATCGATCGCGACAACGCGAACCTGGGGCCGTCGGTCGCTTCCTCCGGCGATCCCCACCATTGCGACAACCGAGGAGCGTCCCATGCAGGAAAAGCTGATCTCCGCCGACAACCACATCGACCTCACGTATTGCCCGCCCGACCTCTGGTCCGAGCAGGCGCCGCGGCAGTGGCGCGACACGGCACCTCGGACCGAGGAACGCGACGATGGCCTGCACTGGGTCGTCGACGGCCAGGACAAGGGAATGTGGAACGGCGTCGGGCCGGGCTTCCTGAAATACCAGAAGGGCACGTTCCACCACGTCGATGAAATGAAGGAGGCCGGCTTCGAATGGGACTATCGGCGCGGCGCCAAGCCTCGCCCGACGACGCCGGCGCTGCGTGTCACCGATCTCGACAAAGACGGCGTCGCGGCCGAGATCGTGTACGGCTGTATCATGATCAACGAGATGATCGCCGACACCTCCATGCGGGACTGGGCCGACACGATCTACAACGATTGGGTGGCGGACTTCGCCAGGCAGGCCGATCCAAACCGCGTGTTCCCGCTTGCGATTGTCCCGAACAGCGATCCCAAGGCGGCGGCGGCCGAGGTGCGGCGCTGCGCGAAGATGGGCCTGCGGGGCGGCGATCTTGCGTTCAAGCGCATGGGTATTCCGCTGTGGCATCATGACTGGTACGCGCTATGGGAGGCGGCAGCGGAATGCCACTTCCCGATCGCGTTCCATTCCACCGGCTTCAAGGCGGCCCGTGCGCCGGACACGCCGGAAATGGAGAAGGAATACGCCATCGAATATCGCCTGGTGCGTTCCGCGCTGTTCCAGACCGACACGATGGAGGTGCTGGTATCGCTGCTCGCGTCGGGCGCATGCGACAAATATCCCGAATTCAACTTCGTGCTCGGCGAGTCGGGAGTGACGTGGCTGCCGTACATCTTCGATCGGCTCGACACCGAATATCACGACCGCGCCCGCAGCCTCGGATTCAAGATGAAGCCAAGCGATTATTTCCGGCGTCAGGGCTATGTCACCTACCAGCAGGACAAGTTCCTGGAGCCGATCGTGCCGCTGATTGGCGAGGACAACATCATGTGGGGTTCGGATTATCCGCATCCGGACTCGCTGTGGCCGGCCTCGCACAGCGTGCTCGCGGAAAACCTTGCCGCGTTCTCGCCAAGCGTGCGCCGCAAGATTGTCTGCGACAACGCCGCGCGGCTGTATGGCCTCAACTAGACGGCGGCATTACGGGTCGGGCGGTGTTCACAAACACCGCCCGACCACCCCCGCTATGCGGGTTTCATCGGTGGCAGCACGTCCGTGGGTTCGAGCCCCAATTCGTAAATCCCCATGCTCCACAAACAGAAATCCACCGGTGGCGGCTGGATTGGTGCAATCGCCCCATCGCGGAACAACTGCTCCAGCCGCGCGCCCTTGAAAATCCCGTGCGCGCCCCCGAGCGTCAGCGCAACGCGCGTGATGCGGCTGACTGCTTCGCCCACCATGTACTTCGCGCGATAGAGTGCCGCCGTCGTTTCCGGCGTCGGTCCCTGCGTGTCGCTGAGCCAAGCGGACCGATACGTGATCAGCCGCGCCGCTTCCAGATCGACGCTCATCTCCGCCACGTGGCGGCGCACATCCGGATGATACGCCAGCGGCTGTGCGTAGCCCTGCGGCTGCCGCGCCTTCACCACGTTCCGCATCTCGTTGTACGCCGCGACGGCGACGCCGAGATAGACCGCGGTATAGGAACCCCAGAACCAGTTCAGATGGTCGTATCGGAATTGTCTGATGTCGTCGGACTGAAAGACCACCGCGCTCTCCGAGACCCGGCAGTCGTCCAGGATCAGCGAGTCACTGCGGGTCGCGCGCATGCCGAGAACATCCCAATTGGCGTTGACACGCCGTCCGACCGCGTCAGGCGGAACGAGTAACAGCATGCCGGCAAACGGACTCGCCGCCGCATCGGGATACGCCATCACCATCACGTAATCGGCGGCCTCCAGCATCGAGGCGAACATTTTCCGTCCGGTGATGCCGTACCCGCCATCCACCCGACGCGCCCGCACATTCAGCGGACGATCGCCGATCAACGAGGTGGTGTTTTGTTCGGAAAAATTGCCGCCGATCAACCTGTGCTGCCGCACCACAAGATCTGCCACACGCCGCTTGGTATCAGTGCTGACCTCGGCGCTTTCCAGCACCGGCATGACGACGGAGGCATGCATGTTGAACGCGAGCGCGGTGGACGGACAGCCCTGACCCAACGCTTCATATGCGATCGTATGGTCAAGAAAGCTCGCGCCCGCTCCGCCCAATGACCGAGGGATGGTGAGTTCGAGAAACCCCTCCTGGCGAAGGCGATCGTAATTCTCGGTCGGGTGCGATGCGTCGCGATCGTGCTCAGACGCGCGGGTGGCAAAGTCGGCTGCCAGGTCCAGGCAGCGCCGTTGCAGGCGCTGCTGGTCCTGGGTGAGTTGAAAATCCACGCGCCGTTTTTCCCCCGGCGCTGCGCTCAGCCGCGTGCGAGCGCGTAGATCTGCGTGCCGCCGGGCGGCGGCTTGTTCGCGGTCCATGTATCGCCGCCGTCATGACTGCTGTAGACCTCGCCGCCATTGGTGGCGCAGGACATCAGTGCGGGCCGACGCTCGTCGAACGCCAGAGCGAACATCGTGTGCGGCGGCTCGACGCCCATGTCCACCCGCGTCCAGGTATCGCCGCCGTCGCCGCTGTACAGCAGCACGCCGCGATCGCTTTGGAAATTGCTGCCCGCCGCCACGAACAGCTTGCGCGGATTGCCCGGCACCTCGCGGATGTCGCGGCAATAGATCTGCCCCTTGGCGTTCATCGCTTCCAGCGTCACGTGGCGCCAGTGATCGCCGCCGTCGGCGCTGTGGAACATGCCGGCGCGGCCGATGCCGAACACCGTGCCGGGCCGCCAGCGGCTGGCTAGCACGCCGTGCATATCCACCGCGTCGTCGTTGAGATACTGGCCATGGCTGAGGTTCTCCCAGTGCTCGCCGCCGTCGGTGGAACGAAGGGTACCGCCCACCTCGATGGCGGCGTAGAGATGGTCGGGTTCGTTGACGCTGGCGTCCATCTGCAGCACGCGCTTCGCCGGATTGGCGCCCGGCGCGGTCGTGATATCGGGGAAGCGCACGCTGACCGGCAGGCGGGTCCAGCGTTCGCCGGCATCGTCGCTGCGATAGATCTCGCAGTTTTCGTAACCGATGAAGACGGTATCCGGATCGTATGGGTGGAACAGGAACGACCAGACCGGCAGGCCGTGGTCCTGGATGTCGATCTTCTCCCAGTGCTCGCCGCGATCGGCGCTGCGATACGGGCCTGATTGCGTGCCGGCGTAGACGATGTCGGGGTTCAGCGGGTGCACCGCCAGCGCGCGCACCGCAGGCGTCTCGGGGAGGCCTTGCCGCAGGGTCTCCCATTCGTCGCTGCCGTCGGCCATGCGGTAGAGGCCGGACTGCACCACCCGGCCACGCCCGGTTTCGCCGGCCAAACCGAGGTAGATGTGGGATCGCTGGTCGTTTGCTCCGCTGGTTGCCATGAGATTGCCCTCCCGTCCTGTGGTTGGAGTTGCCGCGATCGATCAGTGCCGCCCGATGTTTGCCGTCTGGTCAACGGCTGGGGCCTAGCTTGGCAAGCCTTGTGGGGCTTCCGCAAGGCTCTGTGTGCGTCGGGCACAGGTGCCCAACCGGGCTGATCGTCAGACTTCGCGTGAAGCGGGCGCACGTCCATCACCGTCGAGAACTACCGCCTTGTCGGTTTCGACGCCGCCAGCTTCGCCAGTCGATTGGTTTCGGCTCGGTAGCATCAATCGAAAGGCACGCGGGCTCGATCCTATCTGTGAATAGGACTGCGTTCGTACATGGCCAACGTGCACTCGGCACAAATAGCCCGTCGAAGCCCAGGAAGAAGGCTGCGTCAGCAATATCCTGTGTCTTCGTATAGTCCCGCTCCTGATAGCGATCGGTATCGACGCCGAGCCTCGCGAGCGTGGGCAGGTCGGCCAGGTGAAGGGACTGCCGGACCGAGACCTGCAAGCGGTGAACATGGAAAACGATCTTGGACGGAAAGACCGGCTGCAGGGTGAGTAGTGCATACACCTCTGCAATTGCCCCTTCTCGTTCCAGACTTGTGTACAGGACATCGAACCGCCCATTACACCATCGACTGGCAGCGCTGCCGCCTTGCAGTGGATCGCGTCCTTCGCGCACTACGCGCCACAGAAGGCCAGTATGTGGGCGACGTGGATAGGCATCGACATGATCCAGCAGGCGCAGATCGCGGGCGCGCCGCGGGTCTTGTGGCACCTACGTGAAAGCTCCCGTGTCGAGGCTCTCGATCACCGCCAGCACCTCTTCCGTACGTCCGGCGTTGATTAGATCGATGGCGCGCTCGCCCTTGAGCATCTGGTGAGCGGTATGCAACCAGATGCGCGTCTCATCGGGTGTGTAAAAATCATTCAGCCGGTCCACGACGTACCGAAGTTCTGCGATGACTGTCTGCGTGCGCAGATCGGGCGTCGCCTTGCCACTTGACCATCGCGACACGGTGGCCGGCGATACCGCCACGATGTTGGCGATGTCTTTGCCCTGTAAGCCGCCGTCGTCGCGGAGGTGGTCGAGGATTCTGCTGACTGCGGTTGACATGCTTGGCGCCCGCCTTTCCCACGGCTATTGCCGCCCATCAAAGACAAGTTACACATGGATTTCAACATGTCAATGCAGTGAAAGCAATACGGAACCCATGACGGCGGCCTAGGATTGGCGCAAGATAACTGGTGCCGTAGCCCAGTCGACAGCTGCGCTCGATCGACCCGATTGAGGATTTCACCCATGTGCCTTGGCATTCCAGCCCGGATCGTGCGCATCGACGACGCGGAGGGAATGCTCGCGACCGTCGAAGTGGCGGGCGTCCGACGCCAGGTGAACGTCATGTGCGTCGTGGACGATGAGCATCCGTTGGAGTCCTGCGTTGGCGACTGGGTGTTGCTGCATGTCGGGTTTGCCATGAGCCGGATCGACGAGGCCGAGGCGGCCAAGACACTGCGCATCCTCTCGCAACTTGGCGAGATGCAGGCGGAACTGGAGGCAATGCAACCGACCGATCCCGATTGAAGCGTTTGCGAGTTCGCACGAGGTCAATCCTGACATGTCGGTTCTGCGCCTCTCGGCCCGTATGGCGGCGGGTATGCAATCCCGGTGCGACTGGTTCGAGCCGCAAGAGCAAGGCGGCTGACGACGCCTTCAGGTCGCGAGGGAAGGACGTTCATCCGTGACCACCGGCTCCGAGCCCGCCTATGCCTGGGTACGTCTGGGCATATCCGTACTGATCTCGACGCTTGGCGGGATCAGCCTGTGGTCGGTGGTGGTCGTGCTGCCCGCGGTCCAGGCGGAATTCGGGGTCGACCGCGCCGCGGCGTCGCTGCCCTACACCTTGACGATGGTCGGCTTCGCCGTGGGTGGCGTGCTCATGGGTCGCATCGCGGACCGGTTCGGCGTCATGCTTCCCGCTCTCATCGGAGCGGTCGCGCTCAGTATCGGCTATATTGCCGCGGGCTATGCGGCCAGCCTTTGGCAATTCGCGCTGGCGCATGGGCTGCTGATTGGTCTGCTCGGCGGAGCCGCGACGTTTGGGCCGATCGTCGCCGATACATCGCTCTGGTTCACCCGCCATCGCGGCATCGCTGTCGCGATCGCCGCATCGGGCAACTATTTGGCGGGGACCGTCTGGCCGCCTTTCGTTCAGCACTTCGTGCAGACCGTCGGCTGGCGGCAGACGCACATCGGTATCGGCGTGCTGTGCGCCATCACGATGATCCCGCTGGCAGTCGCGCTACGCCGCAGGCCATCGACGCAGCTGTTCAACGCGGATGCGCCACTTGCAAGACAATCGCACGTCACCCTCGGTTTGTCGCCGACCGCATTGCAGGTGCTGCTGTCGATCGCCGGCTTCGCCTGCTGCGTCGCGATGTCGATGCCGCAGGTCCATATCGTCGCCTATTGCAGCGACCTCGGCTACGGCGTGACGCGCGGCACGGAAATGCTGTCACTCATGCTTGGGCTCGGCATCGTCAGCCGTGTCGGCTCCGGCTTCGTCGCCGACCGGCTCGGCGGGCTGCCGACGCTCCTGATCGGCTCCGCGGCCCAGATGCTGGCGCTGCTGCTCTATCTCGGATTCAGCAGCCTGGTGTCACTTTATGTGATCTCGGCGTTGTTCGGCCTGTTCCAGGGCGGCATCATCCCGAGCTATGCGATCATCATCCGCGAGTACCTTCCCGCGCGCGAGGCCGGCATGCGATTCGGAATGGTGATCATGGCCACCTTGTTCGGGATGGCATTCGGTGGCTGGATATCCGGCGTGATCTTCGATGCCACCGGCTCCTACAGCGCCGCGTTCGCCAACGGCGCGCTGTGGAACCTGCTCAATCTCTGCATCGCGGTCGCCTTGTTGACGCGCGGGGTCAGGCGAACGGCGCCTGCCTGAACGAAAGGGAAAGTGATGGACGCGAAACCTGAAGACGTGGGCCTTTCGTCCGAGCGGCTGGCGCGCGTGAACAGCTGGGCGCAGCGCCTGGTGGATGACGGCAAACTCCCCGGCCTGACCACGATGGTCCTGCGCCGCGGCAAGCTGGTGCATTTCAACATGTGCGGCCTGGCCGACGTCAAACGCGAGCAGCGGATGGCGTCGGATACGCTCTTCCGGTTCTATTCGATGACCAAGCCGCTGACTTCGACAGCGATCATGATGCTGTATGAGGAAGGGCGCTTCCAGCTTGACGATCCGATCACGCGCTTCCTGCCGTGCTTCAAGGATATGCGCGTGTCCGTAGGCGGCATGCGCGGCAAGCTGGAGACGGTGCCGGCGGAACGCGACATCACCTTCCGCGATCTGCTGACGCACACCTCGGGCCTGACCTACGGCTTCATGGAGGCCACGCCGGTCGATGCGCAATACCGCGACCGCGGTGTCGATTTTCAAACGTCGGACAAGACGCTCGCCGATGTGGTCGAGCTTGCCGCCGATGTGCCGCTGATCGCACAGCCTGGCGCCGAGTGGAACTACAGCATCGCGACGGACGTGCTGGGCCATTTGGTCGCGGTGATATCCGGCAAGTCGTTCGAGCAGTTCCTGCGCGAGCGCGTGACCGGGCCGCTCGGCATGGCGGACACCGACTTCCATGTGCCGGCGGACAAGATTTCCCGGTTCGCGGCCAACTACACCTGTGCGGCGGATGACCGGCTGATGCTGATCGACGATCCGCAGAAGAGCATCTTTGGCAGGCAGCGGAAGATCTGTTCCGGCGGCGGCGGCCTGCTGTCCACCGCTGGCGATTACATGCGCTTCTGCCGGATGATGCTGAACAAGGGCGAACTCGACGGCGTGCGCCTGCTTGGCCGCAAGACGGTGGAACTGATGACGTCCAATCATCTGCGCGGCGACATGGCGGATATGGGTCAGCCGCGGTTTTCCGAGTCGTCCTATAACGGCATCGGCTTTGGCCTTGGCTTCTCCGTCACGCTGGATCCGGCGAAAGCGCAGATACTTGGATCGGCGGGCGAGTATGCCTGGGGAGGTGCTGCCAGCACGGCGTTCTGGATCGATCCGGCCGAGGACATGGCGGTGATCATGCTGACGCAGCTCATGCCGTCGTCCACGTATCCGATCCGCCGCGAACTGCGCGTGCTGACGTATCAGGCGATCGTGGACTGAAGGGCTTGCAGATGACGCCGTCGATCAATACCGATCGGCTGTGGCAGTCGATCATGGACATGGCGCGCATTGGGCCGACGGCCGAAGGTGGCAGTTGCCGTCTCGCGCTTTCACCGGAGGATGCTCAGGCGCGCGCACTGCTGCTGGAATGGTGCGGGCCACTCAAACTTCACTTTGAGCAGGATGCGGCGGGAAATATGTTCCTCCGCCGCGAGGGGAAGGACGCGGCAGCCCATGCTGTGGCTTTTGGCAGCCATCTCGACACGGTGCCGACCGGCGGGCGGTTCGACGGCGTGTTCGGCGTACTTGCCGGTTTGGAAGTAATGCGTGCATTGGATGAGGCGAACGTCCGCACGCGCGCTCCGCTGGAACTGGTGAACTGGACCAACGAGGAAGGCAGCCGGTTCCGCCCCGCCATGATGGGCAGTCGCGTTCACGCCGCGGACATGGTGCTGGAGGACGCGCTGGCCATCACCGACGACAAGGGCACCAGCGTGCGCGACGCACTGGAGGCGAGCGGCCAGGCCGGACCGCTGACACCGTCGCCGCGCGGCTGGGCGTGTTGGCTCGAGGCGCACATCGAACAAGGCCCGGTGATGGAAGCGACCGGCGCGGACATTGGTATCGTCACCGGCACGATGCACGCACGCTACTTCCAGCTTACCGTGACCGGCGAACCGAGCCACGTCGGCCCGACCACGATGGAACGGCGGCGCGACAGTCTGGCAGCAACGGCGGAAATCATTCTCGCGATCGAACGCATCGCCCACGGGGCGGAGCCGTCGGGCCGCGCCTCGGCGACATGGATCGAGAATTTTCCCAACGCCCGCGGCAACGTGGCAAACATCACCCGTCTGCATTGCGACGTGCGGCATGAGCAGGCCGCTCGCGCCGTCACAATGGAGCACGAACTGCGCGAGGCGCTGGATGGCATCGCGAAGCGCCGCCATGTCAAAATCGACGTCGATCCATACACCACCTTCGGGCCAGTGGCGTTTGATCCGGCAATCGGCGACCTGCTGCGGCAGAAAGCGGAGGCGCGCCAACTTGCGACGCGCGACATGATTGCGGCGGCTGGTCATGATTCGGTGCTGATCGCGCCTCTGTGCCCGAGTGCGATGCTGTTCGTCCCCAGCGTCGGAGGCATCACCCACAATCCGCGCGAATACTCCACGCAGGAGCAGGTGGCGCGCGGGGCGCAGGTGCTGCTGGATGCGGTCGTGGAGCTGGCAGGCTAGGATCGGCACATGCGCGTCATGCTGCTTGATGAACCGCGGCAGCCGCTTCGTCTGGCCGCAATCGCGGTGCCCACGCCAGGACCGGGCCAGGTCCTGATACGCGTGCACGCCTGCGCCGTCTGCCGCACCGACCTCCATGTGGTGGATGGCGAACTCACCCAACCGAAACTGCCGCTGGTTCCGGGCCATGAGATCGTCGGCAATGTCGCGGCTCTAGGCGCGGACGTGGAGCGATTCCGCATCGGTGATCGCGTCGGCGTGCCATGGCTGGGCTGGACCTGCGGCATCTGCGATTTCTGTCGATCGGGACGGGAGAATTTGTGCGAACTGGCTCGCTTCACCGGCTACCAGATCGATGGCGGCTACGGCGACTACACCGTGGCCGATCAGCGCTTCTGCTTCCCAATCCCCGTTGGCTACAGCGACATCGAAGCGACGCCGCTGCTGTGTGCCGGTCTGATCGGCTTCCGCTCGTTACGCATGTCCGGTGAGGCGCGTCGGCTCGGCCTCTACGGCTTCGGCGCAGCGGCTCATATCATCGCGCAGGTGGCACGATGGCAGGGCCGCGACGTTTACGCATTCACCAGTCCCGGCGACGCCGAGGCACAGGCCTTCGCCCGCGAACTTGGTGCGGTATGGGCCGGCGGTTCCGATCAGACACCGCCTGAACGGCTGGATGCGGCGATCATCTTCGCACCTGTCGGACCGTTGGTTCCCGCGGCGCTGCGAGCCGTCGAGCGTGGTGGAACGGTGGTATGCGCCGGCATCCACATGAGCCCGATCCCGAGTTTCTCTTACGACATATTGTGGGGCGAACGAGTGTTGCGTTCGGTCGCCAATCTCACACGTCGCGACGCTGAGGAATTTCTTGAACTGGCGCCGAAAGTTCCGGTGAAGACGCGCACGCTACCTTACACGCTCGAACAGGCGAACGATGCGCTGAACGATCTGCGCGCGGGCCGGCTGCAAGGCGCGGCGGTGCTGCAAATCTAATCCGTCCGCGCGTTGACGCCCCGATGCCTCGCGCCTAGCGTGCGCCGCATCCGTGCAAGGAAGGAAATACCCAGATGGCAAACAAGCTCAAGCAGCGCATTCAGTCGGGAAAGGCCGCCGTCAATGGCTGGCTTGCTATCCCGTCCGGCTTTTCAGCCGAAGTGATGGCGCAGTGCGGCTGGGACAGCGTGACCGTGGATATGCAGCACGGTGTGCAGGATTACCTGTCGATGGTGCAATGCTTCCAGGCGATGACGGCGCATCCGATCACTCCGCTGGTGCGCGTGCCGTGGAACGAGCCGGGCATCATCGGCAAGGTGCTGGACGGCGGCGCCTGGGGCGTCATCTGTCCGATGGTGAACAACAGGGCGGAAGCGCAGGCGCTGGCGACCGCCTGTTTGTATCCACCGACCGGCAAGCGCAGCAACGGTCCGATCCGTGCGGCGATGTACGGTGAGGCGTCGAACTACCAGAAGACCGCCAACGATGAAGTGCTGGTGATCCCGATGATCGAGACGCAGGAAGGCATCGACAACATCGATGAGATCCTGACCGTGCCCGGCATCAGCGGCATCTATATCGGTCCGTCCGATATGGGTCTGTCGCTCGGCCTGATTCCGATCCTCGATCGCGAGGAGCCGCAGATTCTCGGCATTTATGAGAAGCTGCTCGCGTCCTGCAAACGGCATGGCAAGTTTGCCGGCATCCACAATGGTACCGGCACGTATGCCGGGCGGATGATACAAATGGGCTTCCGTTTCGTGACCATCGCCAATGACAGCGGTCTCATGGCGCGTGCGGCGCGTGCGGAGGTCGCGGCGACGCGCAAGTCGGGAGGTGAGGCCGCGAACTGAGTTTTGACGATCCGTCGGCCGCGGGCACAAATCGTCCGCGGCCGATTTGATTCCAGGGAGTGCTTGCCATGACCCCGCCGCCCGTAATCCGCCTGCACCCCGACGACAGTGTGGTGATCGCGCGTGCAACCTTGCTGCCCGGTGCGCCTGTTGCCGACGCTGTGGTTGCGGCGGAGCGTATCCCCGCGGGGCACAAGGTCGCCGTGCGGCCGATCGCAGTGGGCGAGCCGGTGCGGCGCTATGGGCAGATCATCGGATTTGCCTCGAAGGCGATCGCTCCGGGTCAGCACGTGCATGTGCAGAATTGCGAGATGGGCGATTTCGCCAAGGACTACGCGTACGGCGTGGACGCAAAGCCGACCGACCATGCCAACACGCCGGCCGGATTCCAGGGCATCCGTCGGCCCGATGGCCGCGTGGCGACGCGCAACTATATCGGCATTCTGACCTCGGTGAACTGTTCCGCGCATGTTGCGGGGATGGTCGCCGACATGTTCCGTCGCAACCCTTTCACCGGCGACAATCCGCTGGCAGAATTTCCCAACGTAGATGGCGTGGTGGCGCTGACTCACAAGACCGGCTGCGGCATGACCGAGGCCGAGCCGCTGCGTGTGCTGCGACGCACACTGGCCGGTTATGCTCGGCATGCGAATTTCTCGCATGTGATTGTGCTGGGGCTCGGCTGCGAGGTGAACCAGATCCGCGGGCTGATGGAGGAGCAGCGCCTGGCTGGGCGCATCCGCAACATGGACATCCAGTCGCTGGGCGGCACGCGCAAGACGGTCGAAGCCGGGGTGGCGTTCGTGAAGGAGGTTCTGGCAGAGGCGAACGACGTTCATCGCGAACCCATCGCGGCGAGCGAACTGACGGTGGCGCTGCAATGCGGTGGCTCGGACGGTTATTCGGGCGTATCGGCTAACCCAGCTCTGGGTGCCGCGAGCGATCTTTTGGTACGGCACGGCGGCACGGTGATCCTGTCGGAGACGCCGGAGACCTATGGCGCCGAGCATTTGCTGACGCGGCGCGCGGTTTCTCCCGAAGTTGGCGAGAAGCTGGTGGCGCTGATGCGTTGGTGGGAGGATTACACGCGGCGCGAAGGCGCGGAGATGAACGCCAATCCGTCGCCTGGCAACAAGGCGGGCGGTCTGACCACAATTCTGGAGAAATCGCTCGGCGCGATGGCAAAAGCGGGCAGCACGAACCTCGTCGATGTCGTGCAGTACGCTGAGACGGTGGCGGCGAAGGGCTTCGTGTTCATGGACACGCCTGGCTACGATCCAGTGTCGGCGACAGGACAGGTGGCGGGCGGCGCCAATCTGGTGTGCTTCACTACCGGCCGAGGCAGCGTGTTCGGCTGCAAGCCGTCGCCATCGATCAAGCTCGCGACCAACACCCCCATGTATCAGCGCATGGAGGACGACATGGACGTGAACTGCGGCACGATCCTGGATGGCGAGGAGAGCGTGCAGGAATGCGGCCAGCGGATTTTCGAGCTGATGCTGCGCGTCGCGTCCGGCGAGCGCACCAAAAGCGAGCAGTTTGATTTCGGCGCGGCGGAGTTTGCGCCATGGGTGCTCGGCGCGACGATGTAACGGCGTTACGCCAAGTATCCGCGAAATGCATAATCGCATTTCGGAAAGCGTCTGGGCCGTGGTCCGGTTTCCCGCTATGCTCCGGCCCTAGCTGCCAATTGAAGAGGGAGTAGTCCATGACCGCGCAGACCAAAGGCCGGATCCGTCACGTCGCGCTGAGCGTCGAGGATCCCTGGGAGACCGCCGAATTCTACAAGCAGGCAGTGGGCCTGCAGGAAGTCACTGAGCTCGATGGTCCGTTGGCCGAGGGCGTGTTCCTGACCGACGGGGTGGTCAACCTCGCCATCCTGCACTTCAAGAGCGACGAGGCCGCGCAAGGCACCGGCAAGGATTTCGTCGGCATCCATCACATCGGCTTCTGGGTCGATGACGTGGTGGAGCAAGGTAAGATCGCACGTAACGCCGGCGCCACCTGGATCATGGGCGATCCGAACAACCCGGACGGCTACGAGGTGAAGCACACCGACCTGTCAGGCATCATTTTCGACATCGCCGCGCACGGCTGGGCGGGTTCGCAGAAGAGCCCGGGGTCCGAAGACAACGTCGTTCACCCGAATCCCCGGCGGCGGCTGGCGAAGTTCGACGAGCGACGTGCGCGCGCACAGGCAAAGATCGCATCGCTGCGTGCGAAAGAAGTCGCCGCTGTGGCTGAGTGAGTGCTGGTGGGACGCCGGATCGCCTTTCCGGCGTCGTGAGCCATCAATTGGGTGGCGGCCAGGCGAGCAGGTGTCGTGCATCGAAGACCACGACCGGCTGCAGCGTTCGGCCAGCGTGGCGTATCGCGCTGTCCGGCAGTTGTGCGAGGCTGGCGAACGAGCGGCCAAGCTCGGCTGGCACGCGTTCAGGGTGATCGGGCTCTAGGATCAGCATGTCGTCGTCGATGTGTTCGGTCGGTGGAAAAGCGACGCCGAACTGCCGGCAATCGAGGTTCAGGCAAAGCGTCGTCACATCCGGGCCCAGCGCATAGGCGATCTTGCCGGCGTCACGCCAATTGGGAACGCCGATCACGGTGCCGGGGTGCAGCAGATCGCGCGCGGCCAGATCGTCACGTGGCGAGGTCCAATCGATGGCATCGATGGTCGGATCGTTGCGCATGACAGCGACGATGGCGGGATGCAGCCACTCGAAGCGTACCTGCGTAGCGACGACCGTGGTAGCGACCCCAACAAACACTGCAGTGCCAAACAGCGCTCGACGGACGATCGGCTGATCGAGCCGGCGAGAGACCGCGTCGCCGAGCGGCGGAAACAGCATCAGGTAGCCGGGCGCAGCCCAATGGAACAACACGCGCTGGCTCGACCATGCCGAGACCAGTGCAAACGCCAGGATCGGCGGCGCCGCGAGACAGCACAGCAGCCACGATCGCCACTCGACCGCACCGCGACGAATGGCGGCGACGAAGACCGCCATCATGGGCAGCCAGATCCAGGGCAGGACGAACAGGGCCTCGCCGCCGAGCGTGACAAACGGCGCGAACGGGCGGAAATGCGCGCCGCCGGCACGCCCGCCCTGGAAGGCGAACGACGCCCAACCGTGCGTCGCGTTCCAATACAGAACCGGTGAGAACACGAGCAGCGCGAGCAGCGCGGCAAGATAAGGTGCGGGGCGTGCAAGCCAATATCGGTGTTCCCGACTTGAAACCAGATAGAGCACCGCGCCCGCGATCGTCAGAATTGCTGAGTACTTCGAGAACAATGCAAGTCCGGCGCATAGCCCAGCCGCAAGCCACCACCCCAGCACGCCACGGCTCAACGCGTGCATCAGACAGAGCGCCGCACCCAGAAGGGCGCAATCGAGTGGACCGTCCGGCAGGACCCAGGTACCGGTCGTCACACCAAATACCGGCGAAAGGTTCAGCAGCACGGCAGCCCAAAGTCCCGCATGCCGATTGGCGATCGCAGCGCCCAGCCGATACATCAGCCACGTCGAAACGGCGAACAGGGCTATAAACGGCAGCCTAACCACGATTGGCGCCTCGCTGCCGGTCAAATGCGCGGCGCCCCAGGCGAGCCACCATGATGCAGGGGGATGACCGTAGTAACCCAGACTGAGCACGCGTCCGGTCGCGACCATGTAGCTCTCGTCCACGCCGAGGCCGAGCGCGGCACCGAACGCGACGCGCAGCAATGCCGTGCCGAGGATCAGCAGCCACAACGTCGTGGCTGGATTGGACCCAGCCATCCGCCCTGCATTCATGCTGTGTGGATGGCCGGGTCAAACCCGGCCAGGACGAGGGCGAAAGTCAGCCTTCCACAACGCGCTGCGTCTGCACACCGAGGCCTTCGACGGAAAGCCGCATCGTGTCGCCAGGTCGCAGGAACACCGGCTCGGGCTTCACGCCCTGCCCGACGCCGGGCGGCGTGCCGGTGGCGATCACGTCGCCCGGATACAGCGTGATGAAGTGGCTGACATAGCTGACCAGCTTCACCACGCCAAAGATCATCGTCTTGGTCGTGCCGTTCTGCATGCGCTTGCCGTTCACCTCGGTCCACAACGGCAGGTTCTGCGGATCGGCGATCTCGTCCTTCGTCACCACCCACGGACCCGTCGGGCCGAACGTGTCGCAGCCCTTGCCCTTGTCCCAGGTCCCCGCACGCTCCAACTGGAACTCGCGCTCGCTCACGTCATTGCACACGCAGTAGCCGGCCACGTGACGCAACGCGTCGTTCTCCGGCACGTAGCTCGCCTTCCGGCCGATCACGATGCCAAGCTCGACCTCCCAGTCGAGTTTCTTGGATCCGCGCGGCGTCTTCACGTCGTCGTTCGGTCCACACAGCGCGCCGAGCGATTTCAGAAAGATGATCGGCTCCTTCGGCACAGGCATCCCGGCTTCCGCCGCGTGGTCGGCGTAGTTCAGCCCGATGCAGATGTAGTTCACCGGGCGGGCCACGCAGGAACCCAGCCGCGCGCTCGGATCGACTTTCGGCAAGCTGTTCGGATCAAGCGCGGCAATCATCCCGAGCGCCGCGTCGGACAGTGCGAACCCGTCCACGTCGCGCACGACGGAGGCAAGGCAGCGGATCGTGCCGTCACGATCGAGCAGCCCCGGCTTCTCGGCGCCCACTGGGCCATAGCGCAGCAGCTTCATGGTTATATCTCCCCTACAACGTGAGCCCGCCGTCAATGACGACGGCCTGTCCCGTGACGAATTGTGCAGCATCGGACGCAAGATAAACGGCGAGCGCGGCAATTTCCTCGGGTGTGCCGAGTCTGCCCATCGGCTGCCGCTCGACGAAGGCCTGGCGCGCCGCATCGATGGACCCCACCTGAGCAGCGTTGACCGCAATGCGTTCCTCGAGGCTCGGCGTGTGCACCGTGCCAGGGCAGATGCAATTGCAGCGAATGCCTTGCTTTATGTAATCCGTCGCGACCGATCGCGTCATGCCGATCACCGCCGCTTTGGTGGCGCTATAGATGAAGCGATTCGGCACGCCTTTGATGCTGCTGGCGACCGACGCCATGTTGATGATCACACCATGGCCCCGCGCGAGCATCCCCGGCAAGAATGCCTTCATCGAGCGGAACATCGAGCGGACATTCAGGTCGAATGCCAGCTCCCATTCGTCTTCGGTGGCATCGAGCAGCGCGCCCTGATGCACGACGCCGGCGCAGTTGAACAGGATATCGATGCGGCCTGCATCAATCTCGGCCTGGGCGATATCAGCGGCGTGCAGCACGTCGAGCTTTGCCGTCCGGATGCTCTCTGATGCGATCTGTCGCACCCTCGCCTCGTCGATGTCGGTCGCGATGACGCGCGCGCCTTCCGCGGCGAACGCCAGGGCGGTCTCGCGGCCGATGCCCTGGCCGGCGGCGGTGACGAACGCGATCTTGTCGGCGAGGTGTCCAGGCATTGCACGCCTCCGATACGAGGTTTCGACAGTCAGTGGAAGGCCGGACGGACGGCAACCTTGTCCGCGCCTGGCGTTACACGGTCGCACCCGTGATCAGATCGCCGAACCGCACCCATGTCTTGCCGTCCCACTTCATGAACTGCATCGATGTGATCGGGCGATGGTCGGTGTGGGTCGTGTTCACCTTGATGCCAGGCAGCAACACCGGCAGCTCTACGTCATGCAGGCTCTCCGCCTGTTTCATCACGTTGTCGCGCGAGAAGTCGCCGTTGCACTGCTTCAGCACTTGCCGCATCGTCATGCTGACGGCGTAGGCGAACACGTAACTCAGGTCGGTGACGTCGCCTGCGGGCATGTACTTGGCCATGAAGTCGCGCCATTGCTTCATCCCGGCATCATCCTTGAACGCCGGCTCGGTCGGGTCCTTCAGGTACGCCGTGCTGAGCATTCCGACGGCCTTCTCCGGCCCAGCCGGCGTGATCACGCCACCGACCGAGATCGCCACGTTGGTCATGTAGAACGCCGGTTTCCAGTTGCTGTCGTACACCTTGCGGATCGACTGCGCGGCGAATTTCGGGATCGCTGCGACCAGCAACACATTGGCTCCGGAACTTTGCATTTCCACGATTTGCGAATCGATCGTCGGATCGGTCGTTTCATAGCTGGCGGATTTGACGACGATCTTGTCCCAGTCGTCGGCCAGGATGTCGCGCACGCCGAGCGGATAGTCCTTGCCGAAGTCGTCGTTCTGATAAAGAATCGCGAGCTTCGGATCCTTGACGTTCGCCAGCATATGCTTGGCGTAGATCTGTGCCTCGGTGCGATAGCCCGGCTGGAAGCCCATCGTCCATGGATACTTCTTGACGTCGGCCCATTTGCTGGCGCCGGAGCCGACAAACAGATGCGGGATCTTCTTGTGATTCAGGTATTCCGCGATCGCCGAATTGCACGGCGTGCCCAGGTTCTGGAAACAGAAATCCACCTGGTCCTCTTCAACCAGCCGGCGGACCTGCTCGACCGTCTTTGGCGGGCTGTAACCGTCATCGTAGGAAATGAAATCGATCGTATGACCGGCGACGCCTCCATCGTCGTTGACCATTTGGAAGAACGCGCTCTCGGTGCGGCCGATTACGCCATAGGTCGAGGCAGGTCCGCTGTAAGGCATGGTGTTGCCGATCTTGACCGAGGTATCGGTGACGCCTGGCGTCCCCGCAGCATGCGCACGCGGCAGTCCGGCGGTAGCAGCGACGGCGAGCCCGGCCGTCACGGCAGCTCTGCGGCTGATCATGTTTCGTTCTCCTGAACGTTCAAACGCTCCCGTCCGGCCTGCGAGGCCGGCGGCGTATGATTGCGCCACTGTTCAGGTATGGCCAGATCACTAAGGCGCGAGCGCAGTCCATGCGCGCGCTCCGTCGTTACCGGCGCGCCCTCTGTCATTCCCGCGCAAGCGGGAACCCAGGGCCGCAAATTCGGTACTGCGCGCCTGGGTTCCCGCTTGCGCGGGAATGACAGAGGGAGGTCGTCCGCGGCTTGCTAAACCAAATGCTCGATGCGGATAGGAAGATCACGCACGCGGACGCCGGTTGCGTGGAACACCGCGTTCGCAACCGCGGCCGCGACGCCCACCATCGGAAGTTCACCAATCCCCTTCGCCCCGAGTGGATTCGAATTCCGTTCGTCGTTCGGCACAAGAATTGTCTGGATTTCAGGCACGTCGGCGTTCACCGGCATCAGATACTCCGCGACATTCGCGTTGACGATACGCCCCGTTTCCGCATCCACATGGGTCGCCTCGAGCAGCGCCATGCCGAGGCCATAAACGATGCCGCCGATCAACTGGCTTCGCGCGGTCTTGGCGTTCATCACGCGCCCCGCGTCGAAGGCGCCGACAAAGCGGCTGACGCGCAACGCGCCGAGGTCGGGATCGAAGCGCACCTCGACGAACTGCGCGCCAAATGCGTGCATTGCGTAGCGCTCGTGCTCCTCGCCGGCTTTGGCATTGCTGTCGGCTGCGACGAACTGCATCCCCTTGTGCGCGAGCAATTCCGCAACAGGCGCGCGCGCGTCCGGCCCAATGACCGCGCCGTCCCGCAGACGCAGTGCATCGGCGGTCGTGTTCTGCCATCCGAGCCGTGGATCGCTTCGGGCGAGATCGAACAGCTTGTCGCGCGTCGCCTGGCATGCGGCGAGCACCGCTGGACCGACGCTCGCCACGGTCATCGATCCCCCCGACACCGGCGCGTGCGGGAAGCTGCTGTCGCCAAGCTCGAACTGAACGCGCTCAACCGGCAGTCCGAGCGCATCGGCGGCGATCTGCGACATCACCGTGTAGGTTCCGGTACCGATGTCCTGCGTGCCGACCTGAACCAGCGCGGTGCCATTCGCGCCGATGCGAACGTGCGCACTGGCCGGCAGGCGATGCGTGGGATAGGTGCTGGTCGCCATGCCCCAGCCGATCAGCACATTGCCGTCGCGCATCGAGCGAGGCTCCGGCGAACGCTGCGACCAACCGAACATCTCGGCGCCCTGGCGATAGCATTCACGCAGTGCCTTGCTTGCATAGGGTTTGTTCTCGTGCGGGTCCTGCTCGGCGTAGTTGCGCAGACGGAACTCGACCGGGTCCATCTTCAGCGCCACCGCCAGTTCGTCCATCGCGGACTCAAGCGCGAAGTTCCCACTGGCCAGGCCCGGTGCGCGCATGTAGGTCGGCAGGCTGGCATTTGTCGCAATCAGCCGGTGGGTCACCGCGACATTCGGACAGGCATAGAGCATCTCGGTCGCAAGCCCGACCGGTTCGGCGAATTCGCCCAGTGCCGGTTGCGACATCTGTGAGTAGCCGTCGTGCCGCATCGCCAACAGCGTGCCCTGTGCGTCGGCGGCAAAGCGCATCTTCTGGATCGTGCGCGGACGGTATCCGTTTGAGGTGAACATCTGCGCGCGGGTCACCGCCAGCTTTACCGGCCGGCCGACGACCCGCGCGGCCATTGCCGCCAGAACCGCCGGCGGCCACGTATTCCCCTTGCAGCCAAATCCGCCGCCCAGATAGGGACAAATCACTCGCACATTGCCGGGATCGATGCCGAACAGCCCCGCGAGCGACTGCTGCGCGCCGGAGATGCCCTGGATCGCCGTCCACACGGTAAGCCGATCGCCATCCCAACGCGCGATCGTCGCATGGGGTTCCATCGGGTTGTGGTGCTCGATCGGCGTCGTGTAGGTGGCTTCCAATTTGACGGCACCCGTCGCAAAGGCGCTGTCCGGGTCACCCCTTTTTGTGTCGGCTGGGCGCTCGCCGTTGCGGAAGTTCTTCGGCACATAAGCCTGATCGAGCACGGCATCCATCGAAGTCACCGGCTCTTCGTGCCGATAGCGCACGCGCACCGCGGCAGCGGCGGCGGCTGCCCGATCGAGGCCATCGGCCACCACCACCGCGACATGCTGACCGTTGTAAAAGACGCGCATGTCCTGCAGCAGCGGAGCACGTACCGTCTGCTGCGCGCCGCCCTTTGTCGCGAGTTTCGGCGCGTTCTCCGGCGTGATGATCGCCAGCACGCCCGGCATCGCCTTGGCCTCGTCGAGATCGAAGCCGATGATCTCCCCGGCGCCGATGGTGCTCTGCACCAGCATGGCATGGGCAACGTCGGGGAGGGCGAATTCCGCGGCGTATTTCGCGCGGCCGGTGACCTTCAAATGCCCGTCGACGCGGTCGATTGGCTGTCCGATGCTTGCCATGGCGGCCTCCGTCACGCGGCGGATGTCTGCAGAGCGCGCACGACCGCGCCGCGCAGCAACGTCTGTTTGAAACCGTTCTGCCGCGCCGGCTGTGCGCCTTCGCCGGCGCGCGATGCCGCCTCACGCAGGGCCGCGTCGGTCGGGTGCTTCCCGTGCAATTCGGCCTCGACTTCCGGCAGACGCCACGGTCTGGTGCCCACCCCGCCGGCCGCGAGGCGCACGTCACGGACGCTGCCGTCTGCGACATCCATCGCCACGGCAACCGACACGAGCGCAAATTCGAAACTCGCGCGGTCGCGCAATTTGAGATAGCGGGAATTGCGGGCGGCTGCGCTTCGCGGAACGGTGACGGCGGTGATCAACTCGCCAGGCAGCAGCGCCGTCTCGACGTGAGGGGTATCGCCCGGCACGCGGTAAAATTCGCCGATTGGCATTTGCCGCTGCGCGCCATCGAAGCCGCGCAGATCCAGCACAGCGTCGAGCGCCATCAGTGCCACGGCGAGATCGGATGCATGTGTGGCAATGCAGTGCTCGCTGCCGCCCAGGATTGCGAGCGTCCGGTTCTCGCCTTTGATCGCCGGACAGCCGGCGCCTGGCTCGCGCTTGTTGCAGGCGAAGCCGGTGTCGCGGAAATAGCCGCAGCGGGTGCGCTGAAGCAGATTGCCGCCGAGCGTGCCCATGTTGCGCACCTGCGGCGACGCGGAGGCGAGCAGCGCTTCGGAGATCACCGGCCAGCCTTCGCGCACCCCCCGATGTGCGGCGATGTCGCTCATGCGGGCCATGGCGCCGATGCGCAGGCTGGTGTCGTCGGCTTCAATGTCGGACAGGCCGAGGGGCTCCAGGTCGACCAATCGCGTCGGCGTCTCGACGTTATCCTTCATCAACTGCAGCAGATCGGTGCCGCCGGCGATGTACTTTCCGCCATTTGCCCGTGCCGCCGCCACCGCGTCCGCTGCTGAGGCCGGCTGTAGCAAGACGAATTCCTGCATGCTTCAGCCCTCCCGCGCGACGTCCCGGATTGCCGAGACGATGTTGTTGTAGGCACCACAACGGCAGATATTGCCGCTCATCCATTCGCGCACTTCGGCGTGGGATCCGCCGTGACCCTCCTGCATCAGCGCCACCGCCGACATGATCTGACCGGGCGTGCAGTAGCCGCATTGCAGGCCGTCGTGATGCAGAAACGCCGCCTGCATCGGGTGCAGTTCGCCGTTGATTGCGAGACCCTCGATTGTGGTGATCGCCCGGTTTTGGCAACGGACGGCGAGTGTCAGGCAGGACACGACCCTGCGGCCATCGATATGCACAGTGCACGCACCACAGGCACCACGGTCGCAGCCCTTCTTGGTTCCCGTCAGCCCGCCTTGCTCACGAAGCGCATCTAGTAAGGAGGTCCGCGGCTCGACAGACAGCTTCACCGGCGCACCGTTCACCTGCAACGTGACATCGACGTGCCCCGCCTGCGGGGGCGGCGTGGACGCAGCCGTGACCGGCCCCGGTGTGGCATCATCGGAACGGCCGACCAGCGGCCATGCGCCGAGGCCGGCTGCCGTACCGGCAAGCAGATAGCGGCGTGTCATGCCAGGTTCCATAGGTTCGCACCTCCGCGATTGTGCGGTTAACGTGGAACCTCGACTTTGGCCCACCTCACATCATCGTGCGGTAGCTCGCTGCACATCTGCCTCGCGCGGGCACGTGCATCCGCCCATCCCGAACGGAAGCGCGGTCATCCCTCATCCGGTCAGGACCGTCCTTGGGCTGGACCCGGTCATCCACGACTTGCCTTTGTCGGCCCGCAGGAAAGACGTGGATGGACGGGACAAGTCCTGCCATGACGATTTTGAGAGGTTCCGGCTTACGCCTTATCGTGAATGAACTGATCTATCTTCCGATATCGGAACATGCGCTGCTGCCGCCCACTTTGATGACGACATTCGTCACGTGTTGGATGGCGCGCGGCCGTGCAGTCCCCGATCGGCGAATGCGCTGCACCAGAGCCTCGATCTCGCGCCGGCCGGTGCCCACACCGCGCCTCTCCATGCACTGTTTGGTTTGCGTTAATCTTTCGTCAATCTCATCTCTTGCCGTAATCAGGCTTGTAGTCCTTTTTCGTCTTGCATGTGGGAATTCCAAGGCGCACGTTTCCCGCCATTGCTGGCAGATGGTCTTCCCATAGGCGCCAGTGACAGAGAGATGCGTGTGCTCCCGCCTAGAACGGCGCACTGGAGCACATCATGCCCGAATTCCGTTGTAATATGCTGGATCGGCGCGGCGAGGTCGTCTTTCCATCGGATGTTGTCGCTGAGGATCTGGCGGCCGCATTACAGCACGCCTTCGAAGTTCTCCGCACCAACATACCCTCGTCGCCATTGAAACAGGTATACGCACTCGAAGTTTGGGCCGGCACAGACAAGTTGTTCCGTCGGGAATTGGGGGCATTGATCAGCGATATTGAGCGCAACAGGCCGGCGAAGTAACGCGCAGAAGATCGGTCTCGTGAGCAATTTGGCCCCGCGCCAGCGAGCCCAGAGCGAGATGGTTCATGTTGATCTAGATCAATGCGCGACCTTGGGGATTTGTTGAAAAGGTGCATTCGTCAGGCAACAACGGATTTCAACAAAGCGGTTTCCCCAGAACTTGCCCCGGCTGGTCGGAATTTCCATCACCGGCATAAGCCAGGTGAAGGGGCATTGCGCCAGCGCGCAATTAGCTGGCGCTGATGGCGACGGGTCGGTGGCCCCTCCCCACACCGACCCGTCGCCATTTCGTGGCTGCTCATACTAAGCGCCCTAAAGGTTGACTCTCCGGGCAGGCGCAGCGTCACCGCAAAACCGTCATGGCCGGGCTTGACCCGGCCATCTTCGCAGCCGCCCCGCACGTTCAGATGGCCGGGTCAAGCCCGGCCATGACGTGTGTGTGGCCAGTGCCGTGCGTCAACACTTAGTGTCCGTCCGGAAGGATCGTGAATCATTTGAATCAGTTACCGGGCGGGCTTGTGCGGCTCGAATTGTCTGTGATTCTCTTTGCGGCGCCGCTTTGCGAGGTGCCAGATGTGGTCGACCAAGAACC
>Ga0210402_10001255_pt1 | contig 26271 bp, 30 predicted proteins | sample IncBWC7MmetaG_FD_161055 | JGI IMG/M metagenome (GOLD analysis project Ga0210402, IMG submission 161055) | Forest soil microbial communities from Barre Woods Harvard Forest LTER site, Petersham, Massachusetts, United States - Inc-BW-C-7-M | ecosystem: Environmental > Terrestrial > Soil >... | reverse complement strand
ACGAACAAACCCGACGTCAAAATGATGACCAGCGACAGGACACCCGAAAAATAGATCTCGCGCAGCGTCAGATGCAAGCGCCGCAACGCCGCCGGCGAGTGCCAGAGAATCGCGACCATGAAACGCCCCGCATAGCCCAGCCAGGCGATGCCGCCCGTTACCGCACCACCGAGGCGGCGCAGGCCCTGCCCCAGGCCGTTTAGCGCTTCAATTGACATCAGGCGTCGACATCTGCGAAAAGCGTGTCGCGATACGACGGCGCCGGGTAATGAAACGGCACCGGGCCGTCGGGGGCGCCGTCGACGAACTGGCGGACGTAAGGATCGGTCGATGCGCGAACCTCCTCGGGAGTGCCGCTGGCGACAATCCTTCCTTCGGATACGAAATACAGGGAGTCGACGATCTTCAGGGATTCGTACACGTCGTGCGTCACAACCACCGACGTGATGCCCAGCGCGTCGTTCAGACGCCGTATCAACTGGCCTACGATGCCAAGCGAAATCGGATCGAGCCCGGCGAATGGCTCGTCGTACATGACCAGCATCGGATCGAGCGCGATCGAGCGCGCCAGCGCGACGCGGCGAGCCATGCCTCCCGACAGCTCGGAGGGCATCAGCTGCGCGGCGCCGCGGAGGCCGACCGCGTGAAGCTTCATCAGCACGAGGTCACGAATGATCTCCTCGGGCAGCTCGGTGTGCTCGCGCATCGGAAACGCGATGTTCTCGAATACGCTCATGTCGGTGAACAGCGCACCGAACTGGAACAGCATCCCGCAGCGGCGCCGCAACGCGTACAACGCGTCAGGCTCGAGGTCGGGCACCGATTGACCGCCCACGAGCACCTTGCCCGAGGCCGGCTTGAGCTGCCCGCCGATGAGTCGCAGGATGGTCGTCTTGCCGCTGCCGCTGGCGCCCATGATCGCGACGATCTTGCCGCGAGGTACCGACATCGTGATGCCCTTCAGGATCTCGCGCCGGTCGTAGGCAAAATGTACATCGACGAGCGCGATCGCCGCAGCAGCGGGATCGAGTCGGCGCGTCGGGGACAGCGCGGCATGCGATGCCGCGGCGGTTGCAACCGGCATTTTCCTGATGAACCCGTTCCGAAAGGACGTTGATTGTAGCGGGTTCACCCCCACCCAACAACGACCGGACGGTTTCGAGATCAGCCTCGCAACAGGGTTTGCTCCGCCGACGCAAGATCCTCGGGGCGGCCGAGCAGCACCAGAATGTCGCCGGCTTCGAATCGATACTGCGGTTGCGGCACTTCCGATCGCGCGCCGCGGCGGCGCACCCCGGTCACCTCGACTCTGTCGCCGAGCGTGATTTCGCCGAACGACTTGCCGACGGCGGACGCGCGCTCGGTCAACCGCACCGAATGCAGCCGCGGTTGGACGTTTTCCGCGGCGTCCGCGGTGTCGGTCGCGCCGTGAAAGAAACCGCGAAAAAGACTGTAGCGCTCCTCGCGGATTGCGCGAATACGCAGCAGCACGCGGTTGAGCGGTACGCCAACCAGAAGCAGCGAATGCGACGCGAGCATCAGGCTGCCCTCGAGCACTTCGGGCACGACTTCGGCGGCGCCAGCCTTCAGCAGCAGATCGAGCTCGGTGTCGTCCAGCGTGCGCACGATCACCGGAACCTCGGGACGCGCTTCGTGCACATGATGCAGAATTTTGAGCGCGGTCGGCGTATCGGCAAAAGTCACCACCACTGCGCGCGCCTTGGAGAGGCCGGAGGCCATCAACGCCTCGCGGCGTCCTGCGTCGCCGTAGACTACGCTGCCGCCGTCTGCCGCGGCCTCACGCACGCGTTGTGGATCGGAATCGAGCGCGAGAAAGGAGATCTCTTCGGCTTCCAGCAGTCGCGCGAGGTTCTGCCCGCTGCGTCCATAACCGCAGATGATGACGTGGTCCTGGCGGGCCAGCGTTCGCGCCGCAATGTTGGTGAGCTGGGTGGCGCGCGTGAGCCAGTCGTTGGCGGTCAAGCGGCGCGCAAGAGGCTCGGCGAACTGGATCAGGAACGGCGCCAACAACATCGAAAGCACCATGGCCGCCAGCACCAGCTGCGACGGCGTTCGGTCGATGATGCCAAGGTCGGTCGACACGGCGAGCATCACGATGGCGAACTCGCCGGCTTGCGCGAGATAGAATCCGGTTCGCAGCGCGGTGCCGAGCGGCGCGCCGAAGACTCTCGCCAGCAGCACGATCAGCGCAAGCTTCGCCAGCACGGGGCCCAATAGCAACAGGCACACCCAGCCGAAATAGCGTCCGACCACGCCCGGATCGAGATACATGCCGACCGTGACAAAAAACAGTCCCAGGAGCACGTCGCGAAACGGCTTGATATCCTCCTCGACCTGGTAGCGATATTCGGTCTCCGCGATAAGCATCCCCGCAAGAAACGCACCGAGCGCAAACGAAAGACCCGCGATCCGCGTAAGTGCTGCCAAACCAAGCGTGACCAGCAGAATGTTGAGCATGAAAAGCTCGGACGAACGCTGTCTCGCGATGAGATGAAACCAGGCGCGTGTCGGTCCCTGACCGAAAAACAGGATCACCGCCAGCGCCAGAGCGGCCTTGACACCGGCGAGCGCCAGGCTCCTCCAGAGATCGGACCCGCCTTCGGCGAGTGTCGGGATCGCGATCAGGAACGCGACCACGGCGAGGTCCTGAAACAGAAGTATGCCGATCGCGTCGCGGCCGTGTGCGGTGTTGAGCTCGGTTCGCTCAGCGAGCATCTTCGATACGATTGCGGTCGAGCTCATCGCCAGGGCGCCGCCGAGAGCCAGTCCCGCGAGCCATTGGTAGCCCAGGAGATGCAACGCGAACGTGGCTGCCGCCGTCGTGATCGCTACCTGCGCCAAGCCCAGGCCGAACACCGCGCGGCGCATCGCCTTCAGCTGAGGCAGGCTGAACTCGAGGCCGATGGAGAACATGAGGAACACGATGCCGAACTCGGCAAGGTCGCGGACGTCGGCGTTGTCGGGTACCCATCCGAGCGCGTGCGGACCGACTGCAATGCCGACGACGAGATAGCCGAGGATCGGCGGAAGGCGCAGAAGACGGCAGGCAACGATCACGACGACGGCCGCCGCGAGCAGCAACAAAATGAGCTGCAGTGTCTGTGGCATCGGTAATCCGTCAGCGCGCCGAAGACGTGATGCGAATGTAGCACAGCGCCCGAGCTGGCCCGTCGGGGGTTGGGCTATACTTGCCCTCATGTCCGCGCCGATCCGAGCAGCCGAACCGGTGCCTGCTGTCGGCATCGAGCCCGAACGCGTGCTCAAGCTCGCCCGGGACGTGCTCGCGACGGAGGCCGCGGCCATCCGCGCGCTCGAAGAGCGGCTCGGCGCCGCATTTCTCGCCGCCGCCCGCGCGCTGTACGAGTGCCGCGGACGCGTGGTCGTCACCGGCATCGGTAAATCCGGCCATATCGCGCGCAAGCTCGCTGCGACGCTTGCGTCGACCGGAACGCCGGCGTTTTTCGTGCACGCGGCCGAAGCGAGTCACGGCGACCTCGGCATGATCACCGCCGACGACATCGTGCTGCTGCTGTCGAACTCGGGTGAGACCGACGAGCTGGTGTCGCTGGTGCCGCATTTCAAGCGCCAGGGCGCCAAATTGATCGCGCTCACCGGCAACGAGCAGTCGTCGCTTGCGTTCGCCGCGGACGTGCATCTGGACGCCAGCGTCGACACCGAGGCCTGCCCGCTCGGGCTGGCGCCGACCGCGAGCACCACCGCCGCGCTCGCGCTCGGCGATGCACTCGCGCTCACTTTGCTCGACGCGCGCGGTTTTTCGGTGGAGGACTTCGCGCGCTCGCATCCCGGCGGCTCGCTTGGCCGCAAGCTGCTTACCCACGTTCGCGACGTCATGCGCACGGGCGCCGCGCTGCCGACGGTGCCGCTGACGGCGAGCTTCGCGGATGCGATCGTGGAAATGAGCAGCAAGGGCATGGGAATGACCGCGGTCATCGATGGGAATCGCCACGTCGCCGGCATCTTCACCGACGGCGACCTGCGGCGATGCCTTCCCAAGGTTCGCGATTTCAGCAATGCGAAGGTCGCCGAGCTGATGACCGCGAACCCGCGCACCATCGGCCCCGACCGGCTGGCGATCGACTGCGTCGAGCTGATGGAGGCGCCGCCGAAAGTCAGCCAGCTTTTGATCGTCGACGATGAACGGCGATTGGTCGGTGCGCTGCACCTGCACGATCTTTTCAGGGCGAAGGTGGTATGACGCGCTGTTGGAACGCGCGATGACCACGCCCGATCTGCTGGCCCGAGCGCGCGCGGTGCGTATGCTCTCCTGCGATGTCGATGGCGTCCTCACCGACGGCAAGCTGTACTACGCCGACGACGGCAGCGAAATGAAGGCGTTTTCGACGCTCGACGGGCTCGGCCTGAAGATGTTGCACGAGGCCGGCATCGTCGTCGCATGGATCACCGGCAGCTCGGCGCCCGCGGTGACCAGGCGTGCGAAACATCTTTCCGTTGCCCACGTGGTCCTCGGCGCGGAGAACAAGCTTGCGCCATGGGAGCGTTTGCGCTCGGAGCTCGGCATGGCCGTCGAAGAGTGCGCGCACATCGGCGACGATCTTCCCGATCTGCCGCTGCTCCTGCGTTGCGGATTGAGTACGACAGTGCCGCACGCGCCCGAGGCCGTCAAGCGGCGGGTGCATTACATCACCCGTGCGGATGGAGGCGCCGGCGCGGTGCGAGAAGTCTGCGAGCTCATCCTCGGTGCGCGGGGGAATCTCGCGCAACGCATCGCACAGTTCGAATCATGACCCGCGCGGGTGCCTGGCTGGACCGGCTGATTGCGTGGTCTCCCCTGTTCCTCCTCGGAGCCTTCACGGCGTTGACGTATTGGCTGAATGCTCAGGTGCAACCCGGCGGCGCGGCGTTCGACGGCTCCGGCCGCCACGATACCGATCTTTACATCGAGGATTTCAAGGCCGTAAGCCTCGACCCGCAAGGCCAAGTCCGACAATCGATCACGGCCAGGGTTGCGCGCCATTTCCCGGACGACGACACGACCGAATTCGAGTCGCCGCTGATCACCTTCAGCGAACCCGGCAAACCGCCCGTAAGCATTACCGCCGATCGCGGCATGATTACCGGCGACCAGCGAAACGCGTACTTTACCGGCAACGTCAGGGGGGTCCGCGAAGCGGCCGAGGGAGAGCGCGACAAGGGTCCCGTCATCGTGACCAGCGAGTACCTTCATGTCCTGCCAAAGGAGGATAAGATCGAAACCGACAAGCCGGTGACGATCTCGGACCCGCGTGGGATAATCCATGCAACAGGAATGGAGTTCGACAACAAAGCCAAGACCTTCAAGTTCAAGTCCCGCGTCAGCGGGCAATTGCAGCCGAACAAGTAGCGTGATGCCCCGCCTCCCGTCCCTCGTGCGCCCCACCTTGCAGTCGCTCTGCGCATTGCTATGCGTGTTCGCCTGTCATGTTCCGGGTGCGCTGGCAGAGAAGGCCGATCGTGACAAGCCGATCAACTTTCAAGGCGACTCTCTCGGCGGCAACACGGACACCAAGATCAGCGATTTGATCGGCAACGTTGTCGTTACCCAAGGGACGCTGACGATCCACGCCGATCGAATCCAGTTCCATCAGAATCCCGACAACTCGGTGTCGGCGACCGCCACAGGCAACCCGGTCAGCTTTCGCGAAAAACGCGACGGCTCCGACGAGTATTATGAAGGCTTCGCACAGCGCATCGTGTACGACGGCACCAAGCGCATCGTCGAGCTGTTCGATCGTGCGCTGCTGAAGAGAACCGGCGACGAGCTGCGCAGCAACTACATCTTGTACAACGCGGAGACCAACGTCTATAAAGCCGAAGGCCGCCCTGACAGCAAGGCGCCCGCCGCCGGCGAACCCCCGCTCGGTCCCCGCGTCCGCGGCGTATTCCTGCCGCAGCCGAAAGAAGGCAAGGATGCAAAGGAATCCAAGGACTCGAAGGAGGGCAAGGACGCAAAAGATGCAAAGGAATCCAAGGACTCGAAGGAGGGCAAGGCCACGCCGCAAAAACCCAACGAACCGGTCCCGCTCAAGCCCGACGCGTCGCTGAAGCCGGAGGCCGCCAAGTGACGGCGGCGGCCAGCACGCTTTCGGTGGCCAAGTTGAACAAGCGCTACAAATCGCGCATCGTCGTTCACGATGTGTCGCTGTCCGTGGGAAGCGGAGAAGTGATCGGCCTCCTCGGTCCCAACGGCGCGGGGAAGACGACCTGCTTTTACATGATCGTCGGCCTTGTTGCGACCGACGGCGGGACCATCGAGCTCGACGGCGACGACCTGACCCGCATGCCGATTCACGTGCGAGCGCGCCTCGGGCTGTCGTATCTGCCGCAGGAAGCGTCGATATTCAGAAAGCTCTCCGTAGCCGAGAACGTCCAGGCCATCCTCGAGCTTCAAGGAGTCGACGGCGACGAGATCGCCAATCGCCTCGACGCTCTGCTCGAAGACCTTTCGATCTCGCATCTTCGCGACGCGTCCGCGGTCAGCCTCTCCGGCGGCGAGCGCCGGCGGGTTGAGATCGCCCGTGCCCTGGCGACCCGGCCAAGGTTCATACTGCTCGATGAGCCGTTTGCGGGGATCGACCCGATCGCGGTGCTCGACATCCAGAAGATCATCGGTTTCCTGAAGGAACGCGAGATCGGCGTCATGATAACTGACCACAACGTGCGGGAAACGCTCGGCATCTGCGATCGCGCCTACATCATCAATGAAGGCCGCGTGCTTGCGTCGGGAACGCCGGACGAAATTGTTTATAATGAAAGCGTGAGAAAGGTCTATTTAGGGGAGCATTTCCGGCTTTGATTTTGGCTGCGAAAGTGCGTGACCATGAAGCCAACCCTCCAGCTCAAGCTTTCGCAACATCTAACGCTCACTCCGCAGCTGCAGCAGTCCATCCGCCTGCTGCAACTTTCGACGCTCGAGCTCAACGCCGAGGTCGAGCGCCTGCTGCAGGAAAATCCGCTGCTGGAAAAGGCCGACGAGGACGAGACGCCGGCGCCGCCGCCCGAGTTTTCGATGGAAGCCAGCACGGCGACGCCGAGCACCGAGCCGAACAGCGATGAGCGGGAACGCGACGATCGCGTATCTGGCGACTTCGATCTGCTGGCCAACGCCGGCGGCGAAGGCGATTGGGGCTCGGCCTCCGGCGATGACGACGACGAGAACTTTTCCCCGCAGCAGGTGGCGAGCTGCTCGCTGCGCGATCACCTCAACGCGCAGCTTGCGCTTTGCAACCTTCCGCTTCGCGATCGGCAGATCGTATCGGCGCTGATCGACGCTCTGGACGAGGACGGCTATCTGCAGACTTCGTTGGACGAGCTGGTCGAATTATTCCCGGACGAGCTCGGCCTCGAAGCGGACGAGCTTTCCATCGGCCTGCGCCGCCTGCAGAACATGGAGCCCTCGGGAGTCGGCGCCCGCGACGCGGCGGAATGTCTGGGCTTGCAGCTGAAAGCGAAGCCCGCCACCACACCTTTCCTGGCGGAGGCGATGAAATTAGTGGAGCAGCATCTGCCTTTGCTTGCGGCGCGCGACTTCGGCAAACTGAAACGCCTGCTCCATATCGACGACGCGGAGCTGCGCGGCGTGCGGTCGCTGATTACGAGTCTCAATCCACGTCCCGGAGCCGAATTTTCCAGGACCGAAGCGAACTATGTCATCCCGGACGTGGTCGTACGAAAGGTAAGGGGAAAGTGGATCGCGGCGCTCAACGATGCCGCGATGCCCAAGCTGCGGCTGAACCGGATCTATGCCGACATCCTCACCCGCAATCGCGACTCGTCGAATCAGCAGCTCGCGGCGCAGCTCCAGGAGGCGAAATGGCTGATTCGCAACGTCCAGCAACGATTCGAAACCATCCTGCGCGTTTCACAGGCCATCGTCGACAGGCAGCGGCATTTCTTCGATCATGGTGACGTGGCGATGCGGCCTATGGTGCTGCGGGAGATTGCCGAAATCCTGAGCCTGCATGAATCGACCATCTCACGCGTAACCACGCAGAAATACATGCTCACCGCGCGCGGAACCTACGAGCTCAAGTATTTCTTCGGTAGCCACGTCGCGACCGATACCGGCGGCGCTGCATCCGCGACCGCGATTCGCGCCCTGATCAAGCAGCTCATCGCCGCCGAGGACCGTAACACGCCGCTCACCGACAGCCGCATCGCGGATCTCCTCGGAGATCAGGGCATCGTCGTCGCGCGGCGGACGATCGCGAAGTATCGCGAAGCGCTGCAAATACCGCCAGTCAATCTGCGCAAGACGATGTAGCTCATCCATGCAGCTCATTGAGGTAGCTCAGGCACGGCAACCACCGGAGCGTTGAATGAATCTAAACCTGACCGGCCATCACCTGTTGATCACCCCCGCCATTCGCGAATACGTAACATCCAAGCTCGAGCGCGTGACGCGCCACTTTGACCATGTGATCGATGTAAGCGTCGTACTGTCGGTCGACAAGCTCAGGCAACAAATCACCGCCAATCTTCACATCCGAGGCAAGGAAATCCACGCCGAATGCGTCGAGGCCGACATGTACGCGGCGATCGACGCGCTCGCCGACAAGCTCGATCGGCAAGTGCTGCGGCATAAGGAGAAGCGCAACGGCAGCCGGCACCTGCCGGCGGCTATCAAGCGCGCCGTCGACGTGCCCGCCGCGCGCAAGACCCGTACGCGCTAGCGTATAATTCCCCGGGCCGCCGGAGTCGGAACGGCGCGGCAGTCCGGCGGTATCGGTCGGACCTGCCGGTGCAACATAGTCGGCTCCGCAACTGCACTCCTCTCACACCACCGATGACCCACATCGCGGATCTCCTGCCCGAGTCGAATATCGCGCTCGACGTGGAGGCTACCAGCAAAAAGCGGCTGTTCGAGCAGATCGGCCAGTTATTCGAGAATCATGCGCAAATCGCGCGCTCGGTCGTCTTCGAAAGCCTGTTCGCGCGCGAGCGTCTCGGATCGACCGGTCTGGGCCAGGGCATTGCCATTCCACACGGGCGGATCAAGGGCCTGGCTCGAGCGCTTGGAGCGTTTGTTCGACCACTGCAGCCTATTCCATTCGACGCACCCGATGGCAAGCCCGTCGAGCAGGTATTCGTCCTGCTCGTGCCGGAGGAGGCGACGGAAGAGCATCTGGAGCTTCTGTCCGAGCTTGCTCAGATGTTCAGTGAGAAGACTTTTCGCGACCAGGTCGCCACCGCGACCGACGCGATCGGCATCCATCGCGTGTTCTCGACCTGGACTCCCGCCCCGCGATGAACGAAGCCCGCGCCATGCGGCAGGTAAGCTTCGAGCGGGTGTTCGAGGACAATCACGAGCGCCTCGGACTCGAGTGGATCGCCGGTCGTCAGGGCGGCAACCGCATCTTGACTGGCGAAGCGGCGCTGAAACCGACCATCGGGCAGGTCGGGCACATGAATTTCATCCATCCCTTCCGCGTCCAGATCATCGGCGCGGCGGAGGCAGCGTACCTGCGCGCGCTGCCGGAGGATGCGCTCCAGGCCTCGATCTCGCGGCTGTTCACGACCGAGCTGGTAGCGATCATCGTTGCCAACGGCGAGGATGTGCCGCCGCACCTGCAGGAAGAGTGCAACAAGCACAACGTCGCCTTGTTGACTTCGCCGCAACCGTCGCCGCACCTGGTCGACGTGATACGGCTCTATCTGTCGCGCGTGCTCGCGGAATCGACTTCGCTGCACGGCGTCTTCCTCGACGTTCTGGAAATGGGCGTTCTGATCACCGGCGCCTCCGCGATCGGCAAGAGCGAGCTGGCGCTGGAGCTCATCTCCCGCGGCAACGGCCTGGTCGCAGACGACATCGTCGAGCTGTATCGGATCTCTCCCGACACGCTGGAAGGCCGCTGCCCCGCCGTGCTGAAGGACTTTCTCGAAGTACGCGGCATCGGCGTGCTCAACATCCGCACTATTTTCGGCGAGACAGCGGTGCGTCCGCGCAAGCTGCTCAAGCTCATGGTCCATCTGGAGGATCACAGCAACGAACAATTCTCCGAGCTCGATCGTCTGCAGGTCAGCGCGACCTACCAGGAAATTCTCGCCGTACCCATTCGCAAGGTGACCATTCCCGTCGCGGCCGGCCGCAATCTCGCGGTTCTGGTCGAGGCCGCGGTGCGCAACTTCGTGCTCAACCAACGCGGCATCGACAGCACCAAGGAATTCATCGAGCGCCAGCAAAAATTGATGGAAGACGGCTGCTGACGCCGTAACGGGCGAGAGGACCTCCCGGCTCGCCTCGGCGCGCCGCTACGGGCGGCGCCGACGACGTTTCCCGAAGTGCACCGGATTGCGACTTAAACGACGATGGACCTGCTGCTGATCGGTGGCGTATCGGGTTCCGGCAAGAGCGTTGCGATCGCCGCGCTCGAGGACAGCGGCTATTACGCGGTCTCCAACCTTCCCCTCTCTCAGCTGGCCGCACTGCTCGCACAACTCAAGGCTACGGCGCAGGATCGGGTCGCTATCGTGCTCGATGTGAAGACCGAGCCCGGGCTCGATGGACTAACCGGCGCCATCGACGACGCGCGCACAAAGGGTTGGACGGTTCGCTTTCTGTATCTCGACGCCAAGACCGACACGCTGGTCAAACGCTTTTCGGAAACCCGCCGGCGGCATCCATTTTCCAGCGACGATCGCACGCTGACTGAGGCAATCGAGCTCGAGCGCGAACGGCTGGCGGAGGTCCGCACGCTCGGTTACAGCTTCGACACCAGCGACCTGTCGGCGGCGGCGCTGCGTTCCTGGATCAAGGATTTCGTCAGCGTCGACCCTTCGCGGCTGACCGTGCTGTTCCAGTCTTTCGGCTACAAGCATGGCGTTCCGCTCGATGCCGATCTCGTGTTCGATGTTCGTTGCCTGCCCAACCCGCATTACGAGCCGCTGCTGGCGCAGAAATCCGGCAAGGACGCCGCGGTCATCACCTATCTCGAGGGTCAGCCTGAAGTCGAGCGAATGTACGCCGACATCCATCATTTCGTCTCCAGCTGGCTTCCCGAATACGCGCGCGACAATCGCAACTATCTCACCGTCGCCGTCGGCTGCACGGGTGGCCAGCATCGCTCGGTCTATCTGGCCGAGCGGCTGGCGCGCGCGTTCACGGAGCGATGTCAGGTCCTCATTCGCCACCGCGAGTTGCAGTAGTCGCCAAGCGCGAATTGCCGCCGCATTGGACGCTCTTCGCGGCTCGTTCCCGCGCCTGGGTCGAAGTCCGGATACGCTAGAATCCGACGAATGAGTCCGCCCGAGACAGTCACGCTTGCGTGGACCGGCGCATCCGGCATGCCCTACGGCATGCGGCTGCTTCAATGCCTGCTCGCGGCGAAAGTGCGCGTGTTCCTGCTCTACTCGAGCGCCGCGCAGATCGTCGCCAAACAGGAGCTCATGCTCACGCTGCCGACTCAACCGGCGGCAGCCGCGGCGCTGCTCGCCGAACGCTTCGGTGCGGGCCCCGGTCAGCTCAAGGTATTCGGGCGCGAGGATTGGATGTCACCGGTCGCGTCAGGCTCGAACCCCGCGGACGCCATGGCGATCTGCCCGTGCAGCCTCGGCACGCTGGGCGCGGTCGCGGCAGGACTTGCCGACAACCTGATCGAACGCGCCGCCGATGTGATGCTCAAGGAGCGTCGGCCCCTGGTGCTCGTTCCGCGTGAGACGCCGCTGTCGGCGATTCATCTCGAAAACATGCTCAACCTTGCCCGCGCCGGCGCGGTGATCCTTCCGCCTTCTCCGGGCTTCTACGGTCGTCCGCAATCCATCGACGACCTGGTCGATTTCGTCGTTGCCCGGATTCTCGACCAGCTGGGCGTCAGCCATGCGCTCGGCCCGCGGTGGGGTGCCGATGGCAACCAGGCGCCCTTTATCGAGCGTGCCTAGCGCAAGCGGTCGCAAACCGGATGCAGCAAATGTTTCCCTTCCTTCGCGCCGGTCCGCGCGCGCCGACGACGCTGCCGCTGTTTCCGTTGAAGACGGTCCTGTTTCCCGGGCGCTTGCTGCCGCTCAAGGTCTTTGAGCAGCGATACATCGACATGACCAAGGCGTGTCTCAAGGACGAGCAGCCGTTCGGCGTGTGCCTCCTTACTCGCGGTGAGGAGGTCGCACAGCGCGATCAGGCTGCCGCCGACGCAGCCATAGCCTTCGCCCTCATCGGAACGCAGGCGCGAATCGTGTCCTGGGATATGCCGCAGCTCGGCATACTGCATCTGAAGACCGAAGGTGGCACGCGATTTCAGGTGCAGTCGAGCAACGTTGCCGACGACGGTCTCGTCGTCGCTCAGGTGACGCTTCTGCCACCGGAGCCGGCACTCAAGCTTCCGGAAGCATTCACGCCTCTCGCGAGCCTGCTCGAGCTGATGATCGACCGTGCCGGGCCCGAGAATTTTTCGGCGCAGCTGGCGTTGGACGATGCGTCCTGGGTCGGCTACCGGCTTGCCGAATTGCTTCCGCTGCCGCTGGCGATCAAGCAGAGCATGCTCGAGATCAACGACAGCGTCGTTCGCCTGAACGTCCTCGCGCAATTTCTCAAGCAGCAAGGGCTGGTCTGAGTGGCTCGCCGCTCACAGCGCCGCGTATAATTCCGCTATCTGCATCGACTATCTCCCGTCATGGCCGGCCATAGCAAGTGGGCGAACATCAAGCACAAAAAGGCCGCGACCGACGCCAAGCGCGGAAAGATCTTCACTCGCCTCATCCGCGAGATCACGGTCTCGGCCAAGCTTGGTGGCAGCGATGTCTCGACCAATCCCCGACTGAGACTTGCGGTAGACAAGGCAGCGGCCAACAACATGCCGAAGGACACCGTCGATCGCGCTGCTAAGCGCGGCGCCGGCGAGCTCGAAGGCATCAACTACGACGAAGTGCGCTATGAAGGCTACGGCATCAGCGGCGCCGCGGTGATCGTCGATTGCCTGACCGACAATCGCGTTCGAACGGTTGCCGACGTGCGCCACGCGTTCGCCAAATACGGCGGCAATCTCGGGACCGACGGTTCGGTCGCGTTTCTGTTCAGGCATTGCGGACAGCTTGTCTTCGCGCCCGGGACCGATGAGAACAAACTGATGGACGTGGCGCTGGACGCGGGTGCCGATGACGTGATCAATCACGATGACGGCTCGATCGAGGTCATCACTGCTCCGAACGATTTCGTTGCGGTAAAGGACGCACTGGCAAAGGCGAAGCTCGAACCCGAGCTCGCCGAGGTGACGATGAAGCCGAACACGGAAGTCGAGTTCAGCGGCGACGAAGCGGCCAGAATGCAAAAGCTCCTTGATGCGCTCGAGGCGATCGACGACGTCCAGGATGTCTATACGACCGCGGTCATCGAAAACACATGAGCGCGCGCCCCTTCCACAAGCCGCGATCCGCTTGATCATACGTCGCATCCTCGGCATCGATCCCGGCTTGCGCGCCACCGGGTTCGGCGTCATCGTCGCTTCCGGCGGTAAGTTGCGATACGTGGCGAGCGGCTGCATACGCAATACCCGGGGCGAGCTGCCCGAGCGGCTGGAGCTGATCCTGCGCGACCTGGCGAGCGTGATAGTCGCTCACCAACCGAGCGAAGTCGCGGTCGAGAAGGTCTTCGTAAACGTCAACCCGCACTCGACGCTGCTGCTCGGCCAAGCGCGCGGCGCTGCCATTTCAGCCGCGGTTCTCGCCCACCTGCCGGTTTCCGAGTACACGGCCCTGCAGGTCAAGCAGGCGGTCGTGGGGCATGGCAAGGCCGCCAAGGAGCAGGTGCAGGCGATGGTGATGCGGCTGCTCGCGCTGCCCGCGGCGCCTTCCGCGGACGCCGCCGACGCACTCGCCTGCGCCATCTGCCATGCTCATGGCAGCGAGGGCATGGGCGGCTTGCGCCGGATGGGTTATCGCGTGCGGCGCGGCAGGATCCTATGATAGGCCGCCTTTCCGGGACGCTGGTCGAGAAGAACCCGCCGCAGATTCTTCTCGATGTGCACGGTGTCGCGTACGAGCTCGACGTCCCCATGAGCACGTTCTACAACCTGCCGAACACCGGCGAGAACGTCGTGCTGTTCACGCATCTGGTCGTGCGCGAGGACGCACACCTGCTCTTCGGCTTCGGATCGGAAAACGAGCGGCGCGCGTTCCGGCAGCTGATCAAGATCAGCGGCGTCGGCGCGCGCATCGCGCTGTCGGTTCTGTCGGGCCTCTCCGTCGCCGAGCTCGCGCAGGCGGTTTCGATGCAGGAATCCGGTCGCCTCACCAAGATACCTGGCATCGGCAAGAAAACCGCCGAACGCCTTCTGCTGGAGCTCAAGGACAAGCTCGGCGCCGACCTCACCACTGCGGTCGGTATTCATCGCCCCGCGCCGGTCGCATCCGACGTCCTGCACGCATTGATCTCACTGGGCTACAGCGACAAGGAAGCCGTGACCGCAGTCAAGCAGCTGCCCGATGGCATCGCGCTCGCCGACGGCATTCGGCAGGCGCTGAAGCTGCTGGCGAAGGCATAATAGGCCGATGATCGAAGCTGACCGCCTGGTCGCCGCCGCGCCGGTGAACCCGCAGGAAGAAGTGGTCGACCGAACGCTGCGGCCGCGCGCGCTCGACGAATACATTGGCCAGGAAAAGATCCGCGGCCAGTTCTCGATCTTCATCGAGGCCGCGAAAAAGCGTAAAGAGTCGCTGGATCACGTGCTGTTGTTCGGTCCGCCCGGACTCGGCAAGACGACGCTCTCTCACATCATCGCGCACGAGCTCGGCGTCAACCTGCGTCAGACGTCGGGCCCGGTGCTGGAGCGCGCCGGCGATCTCGCTGCCTTGCTCACCAACCTCGAGCCGAACGACGTACTGTTCATCGACGAGATCCATCGCCTGTCACCGGTCGTCGAAGAAATTCTGTATCCCGCGCTCGAGGACTTCAAGATCGACATCATGATCGGCGAAGGACCCAGCGCCCGCAGCGTCAAGCTCGATCTGCAGCCGTTCACGCTGGTCGGCGCGACCACGCGCGCGGGCATGCTGACCAATCCGCTGCGCGACCGCTTCGGCATCGTTGCCCGGCTCGAGTTCTACTCCGCCGAGGAGCTCACGCGCATCGTCACGCGCTCGGCCAGGCTGCTCGAGATCGCGATCGAAGCCGAGGGCGCGGTCGAGATCGCGCGCCGCTCGCGCGGCACGCCGCGCATCGCCAACCGGCTTCTGCGCCGGGTGCGCGATTTTGCCGAGGTTCGCGCTGCCGGACATATCACGCGCGCCGTCGCCGATGCGGCACTGAAGATGCTCGATGTCGACGGCTCGGGTCTCGACGTCATGGACCGCAAGCTTCTGCAATGCGTCCTCGACAAGTTCGGCGGCGGTCCGGTCGGCATCGACAATCTGGCGGCGGCAATCGGCGAAGAACGCGACACCATCGAGGACGTGCTCGAGCCGTTTCTCATCCAGCAGGGATTCCTGCAGCGGACCAATCGCGGCCGCATCGCGACGCCGCTTGCCTACCGCCACTTCGGGATCGTTCCTCCGGCCGCCGCTGGCCAGCTGTTCAGCGAATGAAAGCGGCGGCGAGATAACCCTTCTTCCGCAACATCCGCGTTTACCACCAAGAGACCCCGAGTTGAACCTGCACCCCGATCTGTCGTTTGTCTCCATGGTCACCCACGCCAGCGTGGTGGTGCAGGCTGTGATGCTGCTGCTGCTCCTGCTTTCGCTCTGGTCGTGGTGGCAGATCTTTCTCAAGATGTTCGCGCTCAAACGTGCGGCATCGAAGACCGACGCCTTCGAGGATGAATTCTGGAAAGGCGGCGATCTGAACGCCCTGTTTCAGCGCGCGAGCCAGAATCGCGAAAACGCGGCGCTGGAGCGCATCTTCTCGGCGGGGTTTCGTGAATTCGCCAAGCATCGCAAGCAGGGGACGTCGTCGGCCGCGACGATGGACAGCGCACGGCGCGCGATGCGTGCCTCGTACCAGCGCGAGATCGACGCGCTCGAGGCCAACCTCGCCGGATTGGCGACCGTAGGCTCGGTGAGCCCCTACATCGGACTGTTCGGCACCGTGTGGGGCATCATGAACGCGTTTCGGGGTCTCTCGAACGTAAGTCAGGCAACGCTGGCGCAGGTCGCACCGGGCATCGCCGAGGCGCTGATCGCGACCGCCATCGGCTTGTTCGCGGCGATTCCGGCGGTAGTCGCCTACAACCGTTATACCCATGATGTCGATCGTCTGGCGACGCGCTTCGAGACATTCATCGAGGAGTTTTCGAACATCCTGCAGCGGCAGGGATGATTTTCGAGAACCGACCCTGACATGCGCCGTCCCCGCAAATCGATCAACCAGATCAACGTCGTTCCCTACATCGACGTGATGCTGGTGCTGCTGGTGATCTTCATGGTCACTGCGCCGCTGATCAACCCCGGCGAGATGCAACTGCCGAGCGTCGGCAGCAAGCTCACGACGCCGATCTCACCGCTGGAGATCACCGTCAAGCGCGATTTGTCGCTCACGCTGCGCGAGGGTGCCGCGCCGCCCTCCCCCGTTTCTCGCGACGTGCTGCTGACGCGGATCCGTGACCGCCAGGCGAAGAATCCCGAGCAGGCGGTGGTCATCTACGCCGACGGCGACGTCCCTTACAAAGCGGTGATGGGCGTGCTCGACATGCTGCAGACGAACAACGTGCGCAAGGTCGGCCTGATGGCGCGTCCACAGTCCTGACCGGCGATGCCTCCATCGCGAACGGCCACGCGCTGGTCGACCGGGAAGTGGATCGCGGCCGTCCTCGCGGTTGCCGTTCACCTCGGCTTCATCGCCTTCCTGATTTTCAGCGTCACCTGGCAAAACTCCAAGCCCGAGGCGGTGAGCGTCGAGCTCTACGCTCCGCCGGCGCCGGAAAGGACCACGCCGCCGAAGCCTCTCCCGGAACCGCCTAAACCTGCACCCGAGCCGCCTAAACCTGCACCCGAGCCGCCCAAGCCGGCACCGGAACCACCGAAGCCTGCGCCCAAGGTCGAGCCACCCCAGCCTACCAAGGCGGACATTGCGCTTAAGGAAAAGCAGGAGCGCGAAAAGAAGGACCTCGAGAAGCGCGAGGCCGACAAGCGCGACGCGGAAAAGAAGAAACAGGAAGAAAAACGCTTGGCCGAGGTCCGCGATCGGCAGACGCGAGAAGCCGATGCGCTCAAGGCGCAGGCAGAGAGGGAACGGCAAATGGCGAAGCAGGCGGCGGACGCGATGCGCACCAAGGCGAACGACGCGTACATCCGCAGCATTCAATCAAAGATCAAGGGTAACGTCATGGTGCCCCCGGACATCTCCGGCAACCCGGAAGCGATCTTCGACGTGGTGCAGTTGCCCACTGGGGAAATCATCGACGCGCAGTTGCGAAAATCCAGTGGGGTGCGGGCCTACGACGAGGCAGTACAGCGCGCGATCATCAAGTCTTCTCCGCTGCCGAGGCCGGAGACGCCGGAGCTGTTCCAACGCAGCCTGACGTTGAGATTCCACCCCCTCGATCAGTAGCGCGCTCGCCGATTATTGGCGCGGCGCGAAGTTGAACTAGCCTTCGCGCGACTTCTTCTCGACGATTTGAATCGTCGCCCAGCTCCAGTCGGGACGCTGCTCGACCAGGTGCCGCAGCGAGACCGTGTACACGGAATGCGCGGTGGTCAGGATGACGTTGCGCCCTTCGGCGTATTCTGACGACGGCACGATGACCGTTTTCATCGACAGCGGCTTGTCCGGTCGCGAAGGCGGCGGAAGATACAGCCCCTCGAATCGCTGGCCCATGGTCGACATGTCCAGCCCGTTGACGACGTAGCCCATCTCCTCGTTCGGACGGCGCTGCGCCGACAGCGTGACCGCGACCATGCGCTCGGCGATGATATTGACGCCGGCTTCGACCTCCTCGTTCGATACTTTGTTCAGACGGCGCACCACGCCGAGCAACCAGCCTTCGACGTCGGATTGTCTTACTGCGACCAGTGCTCCGAGACTCAGACTCTGGCCGATGCCGCCGGTCGCCGCGATTCTCAAGCCCGCAACGCTGCGATCCTTGACCTCCCACGTCGGGTCGCTCCACGACGACAAACTGGCAGCGAGCGAGTCGTCCTCGACCATCGCCTTGCGCTTGGGACGAGGCGCACCGGCGACCGGATAGACCTCGATCTGCTCGGTGCTCGATTCCGCCGAAGCGTCCTCCGCCCTGGCGCTGATATCGACGCAGATGCGCGAGAGTCCGATGCGCACCCTCGCTGACACCGCCACCGTGGTGCGCGGGTCGCGGCGCAACTCGCTGTGGAACGCAGGCGCCAGCGCCGGCTGAATCTTGCGCAGCACGAGGAGCCGCTGCTGGTTGATCGCCGCAATCGGACCCTGATCGGTCATTTCCGCATCGCGGAGCGCATTCATTGCACGGTCCATGCCTTCGGCCAAAGGCGTCGTATCCAGATAGCGCAGCATCGAGCCGCGGTCGTTGCCGGTGCGGCGCACGATCCCCTCGCGGCCCGCGAGATCGACGAAAAAGCCTTCCATCGACTTCGGAATCTGCTCCAGTGACAGGCGACGGCTCCACGCCCGCAGCTGCGAGCTCGCCCAGTCGATCTCGGTGGGGCTCAGGTTGCCGGTATTGAGCTGGTGAACCAGCAGCACATAGAGATATTCCTGTTCGACCGACCACGGCTGTGCGGTGGCGCCACCCGCCGGGAGCGCCATCGGCGTCCGGTCGCAGTGCATCTCGCACGAGCGCAGGTACGTACCGTGCAATTCGATCCATTTGGCGGGAATCCAGCGCTCGTACTTGAACACACGCAGTTTCGCATCGGTGCCATGAAAATGGACCAGCCGCACGAACAACAGCGGAAGCACCGCTTTCCAGCGCGAATTGCCGGCCTCGTGCACCGCGGTCTCGAGGGCGGACTGGTACGCCATCGTGAACGACTGACTCATCTCCCACAAAGCCTGCCAGATCCGATCCGCCAGCTTGGGCGCGCTCTCGGAATTTTCGATGTATTGCTTGATCAACTGGCGCCGGTCGGCGCCGAGTGCGGCGTCGACGAACTGGATGGCATTGATGCGGTTCAAATCCGGGGCGCGTTGCGCCTTGCGCATGGCGTCGAGGACGGCGATGACCTGCTGTTGCCTGCCGATCACGTCGAGCGATGGCAACTGGCGCAACCACGCCGCCGCTGCCTTCGCGTTCTGCAGCGGATCGGACAAATCTTTGGACTGCGGTGTTAGAAATGCGAACATCGGTTTCTTCGGTACAGCCGGTCGGCGGTGAGTGGGCCCGTGACGCACGCCGGAAACCGTGGTCATTGCCGCTCCATGGGACACAGATTCGTTCGGAAACGAACGAAGCCAAAGTTATAGCCCAAAACTACCTCCAGTGCAAAAACCTCCACGGATTAGGTTAACATTCGCGTCTCTCGGAACCAACCCCGCGTGCTCCGCTGGCACGGCGTCGATGAATGTGAGGTCAAAAATGACGACAAAAGCAGCTACTCGCCGGGCCTGCCTGGTGGCGCTCCTGAGCGCCGCCGCGTACCTCGGACCCGGCAATCCGGCCTACGCTCAACCGCCCGGATCTCCTCCCACTTCAAGCAAGTTAGATGCCAAGGGGAAAGAATTGCAAAAGCTCGATGTCAAGGTGGGATCCGGCGCTGAAGCGGTGAAGGGCAAGGCCGTGGTTGTTCACTACACCGGATGGCTTTACGATCCCGGCACCAGCCAAAAAGGCGCGAAATTTGACTCGTCGCGCGACCGCAATGTGCCTTTTGGTTTCGTCCTCGGCGAAGGACGCGTCATCCGTGGCTGGGAAGAAGGCGTACAGGGAATGAAGGTCGGTGGGCAGCGGACGTTGATCATTCCGCCCGACATGGCCTACGGCGAACGCGGCGCGGGCGGGGTCATTCCGCCCAACGCGACGTTGATTTTCGACGTGGAGCTGATCGAGGTCAAAGGCTGACGCCTTGCCGGAACGAGGCCCTTCCAACATCCGTCGAAGCGCTCGCTGCGTTCGCGCGCTTCCATGTACCCGAAGGCGACGCTCACGACAATAGGTGTGGCGCAAGGAAGATAGCCAGAGACCCTTCAGCGCTGCCTCACCAGTAGGTTTCCAGCGTGAAGTGTCCGGGCTCGCGGCGGCGGTGCCGTCGCATGCCGCGGCCCTCGAGCACGCTTTGCGTTTCGCGCACCATCTCCGGGTTGCCGCATAGCATGGCATGGGCGTTTTCAGCGGTAAGCGGCACCCCGGCCCAAGCTTCCAGCCGCCCATCGCTCAGAGCGCCTGGAATTCGACCTTGCAGTGCACCGTGGTGGGGCTCTCGGCTGACGAAGGGAATGAACGTAAAGCGTCCGGTTTGCTCCGCCGCGACCCGGGCGATCTCGTCGGCATAGGAGAGATCCCGCGCGTATCGCACCGCGTGGACCAGAACCACGCGCTCGAATTTTTCCCATGGATCGGCAGTACGCAGAATCGACAGGAAGGGTCCGAGGCCGGTGCCCGTCGCGAGGCACCATAGCGCCGACGCAGACGGTACCTCCGGCATGCTGAAAAACCCGTTGGCTCGCTCGAGCAGCCACACCGGTTCGTCCGGATTGAGAGCGGCGAGCCTCGGCGAAAGAGGTCCTTCGGGCAGCACGTTGAAGTAGAACTCGTGCGGGGCGTCCTGGGGTGCGTTGACGAAGGAATACGGGCGCCCGAGCATCGGCTCCTTTGAGCCTGCAGGTGCGGGCAATGCGAGGCGTGCGAATTGTCCCGCGACGAATCCAACTTCGGGCGCAGCAACTTGCAGCGAAAACAGTCTTTCGGACCATTGCCGCTTGCCCGCCACCCGACCTTGTACCCACTTGCTCATCGACGTGCGACTCCCGCTTGCTAGAATTCGCTCACGGACATTATGCCAGCGACCCGCACAGTGCTCGCCCGGGGCACGCTCGTTTACCTGCGCCGGCCCGTTCAGCGCGACGTCTCGCCATTCCTGACTGCCGTCGAATCGAGCAAGCGCCTGCACAGGCCTTGGGTGGAGCCACCCTCGACGCCATCCCGCTTCGCGACCTACGTGCGCTGCTTTTCCGGCCCGAGATCACGCGACTCCAGGCATGCAACGCACGTTGGCATGCTCGTTTGCCGACGAGAAGACCATGCGCCGGTCGGTGTATTCAACTTCAGCGAGATCGTCCGTGGTGCGTTTCAAAGCGCCTATCTCGGCTATTACGGATTCGTGGAACATGCCGGCCGGGGTTACATGAGCGAGGGACTCGCGCTCGTGCTGCGCGTGGGATTTGGCACCTTGCGGCTGCATCGAATCGAGGTCAATGTCCAGCCGGCGAACACGCCGTCGATCTCTCTGGTGCGCCGCGGAGGCTTCACCCGCGAGGGCTTCTCCCGCCGTTACGTCAAGATTGCCGGCCGCTGGCGGGACCATGAGCGCTGGGCCCTCCTGGTGGAGGACTGGCGGATCGGTCGCACGCGCAGCCGGACCGCGCAACTGAAGTGAGTATCCGACTTTGCGCAATTCACGGCGCGGCGCTCTGTATCGCAATGACGGCCGGTTGCGCTTCCGCCCCCAGCCGGCTGGAGGCGCCCAGAGCCGTGTTCGGTCTCGAGCTTGCGCCGTACGCGACGCTGGAGGAGTGCTTTGCGCTCGAACCCGGCGAGCGCATCGGCTATCGATTCGAATCGCGATTCCCGGTGGCGTTCAATGTTCACTTCAACGAGGACAACGCGGTAGTCATGCCTATCTCCCACGACGGCACGACATCGGAATCGGGCGACTTCGCCGCCGATCGCAAACAGGTCTACTGCCTCATGTGGGAGGCTGGAGCGGAGGGCAGCGTTCTCGATTACCGCGTCAATCCGTGGCCGCGGCAGCAGTGATGGGCGCTGGCTACTTTTCGATTGGACGGACGCTGACCGACCACTGCCTCGGCATCTGTCGCTGCGACATTACTGTGTCCGAGGTGACGGGATGAAACGCCTCACGAAGCTTGTTTCCGTCAGAGCTCGCGGTAATTGTAGGTGCGGCCCTGCTCGACGCCTCCTAAGATCAGCTTGTCGACGATCTTGCCCGCGACCGTTTCTGCCGCGACGAGGCGACCTTCGCGGTGGAATCCCTTGAACAGGTCGATGCTCGGCAAGGTTTCCCGCGCCTGCGAGCGCATGAAGGTCTGCATATCGGTGTCGATGACGCCGGGGCGCACGGTGATTGCGCGAAACGTCGTGCGGTCGTGCTCGGCCGCGAGCTGTCGAGTCAGCATCTCGAGGCCCGCCTTGGCGATGGAATAGGGGCCTCCGCCGGGAAGCGGTGAATCCGCCGCGCCGGATGAGATATTGATGATCCGTCGCACCTGCGCCTCCCCGACAAACATGCGGCAAAACAGATTTGCGACGGCGATCGGCGCAACCAGGTTTGCCGCCATCGATGCAGCCAGCGCTTCGGCCTCGAGCGAGCCGATCGTCCCGACCGGTCCCGCGGTCGCGGCGTTGTTGATCAGGCACACGAACTCGGGCCGCGCATCGGCAATGGCGCGAAACGCCGGCGTCAGCGCGGCGTCGATGGTGACCGTATTGGCAAGATCGCAGGCGACGAAGCGATAGCTCGTTCCGGAGAGCGCCGCGCCGCTTGCGCGGCCGATCCCGGTCACGGCGAACCCGCCAGCGAGCAGCGCGCGGGCCAGCGCTTCACCCAAGCCACGGGACACACCGGTAACAATAGCCGTTTTCATTCGCGTAACCGGCGTTCCGCGCGCATCAACGATGGCTGCCGAGCGAGAGCGCAATGACCAGAACGATGATGACGGCAAGGACGAGCAAGCTGACCTTGACCCAGCTCTTGGGATACTCCCCGGCGACCGTTCCGGTGAAGCCATTCATGACTGCCTGAAACGCTTTGGCGCCGAAGTGATAGCTGAGCAACCACACCGGCGCCAGAATGTGCTTGAAGGTCTGACCGGAATAGTTGGCGCGGACATCGAGATTGCGGTAGGTGTCGCCCGGAATCTGCGCTGCGCACATCTGACGGAGCTTCGCGTCCATGTCGTCGCGCGCCGCCGTCGCGGCGGCGACCAGGTCGATCTGGTACCGCTCGACGACCCACCCCGCCACATATCCTGCATCGTAGGGCTTCAACTCCGCCGTCGGAAATGGCTCGATTCCACGCAGCAGCGGAGCATGCACACCCACGGAGGCACAGATCAGATCGTCGTCGAAGAAATGCTGGAGCTGACCCGACGCGCTCTCCCACCGCACATGCTGCACCTGCCGCGTCTGCGAGCGTCCGCTGCCGTCGGTATACGATTCCGTCGTGTAATAGTAGAAGCCCGCCTCGGCGGTCCACGCCGCGTCGACCTTGGCATCGAAGGTCCAGTAGGGCAGATAGATGCCCTTGACCGTGTCGGTAAGCGCGGTGCGTTTGAGCTTGTTCGGGGCCAGCCACAACCTGCCGTACCAGGCGCGGATACCGTCGCGCGCTTTGTCTTCGGTGACCTTGAACGGCAGCAAGCTCTCCGGCCGGAAGGCGTCCTTGGTCTGATCGTAGGGCACGAGCTCGGCCGAGCCACAGAAGTCGCAGCGCTGCGCCTGCCGTTTCGGATCGAGCACCGAAATCGCCTGGCAGCTCTGGCACTTGACACAACGTTTTTCGGCTTGCCAGCCGCGCTTGTCGTCGGTGATCCCGCGCAGCGCAGTGACTAGATCGTGCTCGACGATACCGCCGGTGTCGGCGTCGAGCTTCGCCGGCGACGTCGTGCCGCAGAACGGGCAGACCAGCGCTTGCTTGGCAGGATTCCAGATCGCCTCCGCTCCGCACGCGGGACAGGCGAATTTTTCTCGGGCTAGTTCCTCGGCCATGGGCGCTGATGATAGCGTGATTTGACCACGAGACGGGCGGGCCAATCGTTGCTGCGCGCTCTACCGCTGCGGCGTCAGCGTATGAAGTAGCCGATCACGCGCCAGGCACCGTCGGCTTCATGCTCCAGCGTTACGCTCTCGCGACTGTCGATTTTCTTGGCGAAGCTGGAGCGAAACACGAGCAGCGCGTAGTCGCCGTCAGGCGCGCCCGGAAAACTCGTCGTGAATTCAGTCGACAGCAGGGTGCGGCTGAGCACCTCGCCCAGCGGGGGCCGCACCTGCTTGAGCGCGTCGGCCCACTTGTCGGCGGTGATGGCGTTCTGGAACTGTTTGCCCGTGGCGTTCCAGCTCGCGAGGGCGTCCCCACGATCGGTCAGCTCGAGCCAGGTGCGCGCCTGTTTTTGCGCGATCGTGCCGCGCGGATCCTGCGCCAATGTCGAGTCGATGCTGATCGCGTAAAGACAGCAAGCGAGGCCGACCAGGAACGCCCGCCTGCGCGTCATACGCACGGTAGCTCCTAAGAATGGAGGAATTGGTCGACGGCAGTCTTGGTGACGCGCCACTGGCTGCCGATTTTCTTGCCCTTCAAGTCGCCCGAGTCGAGGCTCGCGACAACGTCGGATTCGGCAACGCCTAAAAGCTGCGCCACCTGGGCCGGGGTCATCAAGTCCATCGCCGGCGGTGGCGCCGCGGGCGGTCCGGCAACCCCAGGCGTTGCCTGTGCACCCATGATGCCGCCGGGCTGATTCATCATTTGCTGCGCCATCGCCATGCCGACGGCCATCTCGGCCCCGACGCCGGCGAGACCTCCTCCACCTCCTGCACCCTGCGCACCGAGCCCCTGCGCCAACTGGAACTTGACGTAGTCGTTGAGGTTGCCCACCGCGGCCATGCTGGAGCGCTTGTCAATCGCTTGCTCGACCTCTGCCGGCACCGAGACGTTTTCGACAATGAAGCTTTGGACCTCGATCCCGTACTTCGAGATCATCTGCGGGTTGATCAGCGGCCGCAGCGCTTCGCCTAATTCGCCATAACGCGCCGCGACATCGAGCGCCGGAATCTTCGACTGCGCCAGCGCCTCGGAAAACACGCTGACGACACGCGAGCGCATGGTGTCGCTGAACTCGTCCAGCCGGAAGTGATCGTCGGTGCCGGCGACCTCCTTCAGAAACAGCTTCGGGTCGACCACCTTGAAATCGAAGATTCCGTATGCCCTCATGCGCACGATGCCGAAGTCCTGGTCGCGCATCATGATGGGGTTTGCGGTGCCCCACTTGTTACCGGTGAAAACGCGGGTGATGACGTAATAGACATCGGCCTTGAACGGCGATTCCAGCCCGTATTTCCAGCCTTTCAGATCGGAGAGGATCGGAATATTGTCGGTGACCAGGTCGTATTTCCCCGGTCCGAAGGTGTCGCCGAACTGGCCGAGGTAGACGAATTGTGCGACCTGCGATTCGCGCACGATGAGCTGCGCGCCGCGCTTGATTTCCTTGTCCTCGTCCGGGAACCGATACGAAAGCGTGTCGCGCGAATCGTCAGTCCACTCGATGATGTCGATGAACTGTTTTTTAATGAAGTCGAGTATGGCCATGTCGTATGCCCTTGCTTTGTCGGGACTCGCGCTCTTTGCGCGCTCGCTCCTGCCCTACTTCTGCGCGGTAGGACGCTTCTTGACTTCGGTCGCGGCTTGCGTCATTTCAGCCTCGATCTGATCCAAAGGCAACGCTCCCGGAGTGATCGACCCGTCCGCGAACACCAAGGTCGGCGTCGCGTTGACGTGGTACTTCTGGCCGAGCAGCGCGGTCTGCGCGATCGGCGTCGCGCAGTCGCCGCTGTTATCAGGCAGCTTTCCGGAGTCGAACCATTCGTCCCACGCCTTGATCCTGTCGGGTGAGCACCAGATCATTGCCGACTTGCGCGCCGAATCTGGGTGCAACTGATCGATCGGAAAGAGAAATGTATAGATGGTCACGTTGTCGAGGCCCTTCATCTCGGCCTCGAGGCGCTTGCAATACGGACAATCGGCATCCGAAAAGATCGCCAGCTTACGCGATCCGTCGCCCTTCACCTTCTTGATCGCGAGCTCCAGCGGCAGGGAATCCCACGCGATGCGGTTCATCCGCTTCAAGCGCTGCTCGGTGAGGTTGGTTCGGGTCGCGGTGTCGTACACCGAGCCGACAATCACATAATTCACCTTGCTGTCGGTGTACAACATGCGGTCGTCGAGCTGCGCCTCGAAGAGTCCGAAATACGGCGATCTGGAGACATTGCTGATCGGCGCGCCCGGAAATTTCGCTTCCAGCGCTTGTTTGACTGCGGCGAGGTCCCTGGCAGCGGCATTGGTTTTCGCCGCATCCTGTGCCGGCACCGGTGATGCAAGTGCCAGCAAAAAGCATGCGGCTGACAAATGACGCAAAATCGGACGCAAAAT
>Ga0210402_10001253_pt1 | contig 26291 bp, 21 predicted proteins | sample IncBWC7MmetaG_FD_161055 | JGI IMG/M metagenome (GOLD analysis project Ga0210402, IMG submission 161055) | Forest soil microbial communities from Barre Woods Harvard Forest LTER site, Petersham, Massachusetts, United States - Inc-BW-C-7-M | ecosystem: Environmental > Terrestrial > Soil >... | reverse complement strand
ACTGGGCGTTGATCATGCAATCGGCGTCAATGGCTTCGTCTATAGCTTTGGCGGTGGCGTACATCCATCCATGACCACGATCTTCCTGGCGCGGATCTGTTTCAGCTTGCTGGCGTTTGGCCTCGTGACAACGAGCCTCACGCTGACAGCAAGAGTCTCTTGGTCCGCCCCTTGGCGGGCCCAGGAGCAAGGTGGAAGGGAAGCAAAACAGAGCAGTTCGGAGATGGAAGCAAACGAAGCCAGCCCCGAAAAAAAATTCGTCAGCGATCCACTATCCGAATACAACCCGTCGCCACCGCGTGGCTTCAAGGGATTAGGAAAGGAATTCTTACTCGACCAGGAACAGATCTGGACAAGCCCTGCGAAACTTCAGTTCTCGGATACTCAGTGGTTAGTGCCACTAAGCGGAATCACCGCGGGCCTCTTCGTGACCGATGCTGACTATAGCAGACATTTGTCGCACAACCCTTCGACGATTAGCCACTACACCACGATTTCTAATGCCGGGATCGCCGCGCTCATCGGTGGTGCGGGCGGAATGTGGCTGCTGGGCCACGTCAAGCACAACGAACATTGGAGCGAGACAGGCTTTCTCGCGGGGGAGGCCGCGCTCAACAGCCTTGTGATGGTGGAGTCTCTAAAGTATTCCCTGGGACGCGAACGGCCTTACCAAGGTAACGGCACCGGGCCGTTCTTTCAAGGCGGCACGTCGTTTCCCTCGGAACACGCGGCCGCAGCATGGTCCATAGCAGGAGTTGTCGCACACGAGTATCCCAGTCCTTTCGTGAAAATCATGGCCTACGGCCTGGCGTCTCTTGTCGATTTCTCCCGAATTCGAGCGCGCCAACATTTTCCCTCTGACGTTTTTGTCGGCAGCCTCATGGGCAATCTCATCGCACAAAACATCTACACCCGAAATCACGACCCGGGACTTGGCGGCGAGGCATGGAAGTCGATCAGTCAAATGTTTCGGAGCGAAGGAAATCTAACTCCGAGCAATATGGGCTCTCCGTATGTCCCCCTGGACAGCTGGATGTATCCGGCGCTCGACCGCCTGATTGGGATGGGCATGATTGACAGCGGGTTTTCTGGCGTCCGGCCATGGACACGGAGCGAATGCGCACGACTGCTGGCTGAAGCTTCTGACCGAGTTGACGGAGGGCCTGCCGAGGCACAGAGAATTTATCTACTGCTTGAAACGGAATTTAGGGAAGAATTGGAAAGCTCTGACGCGCCTGGGCCCTTTCGTGGACAGCTTGAGTCAGTCTACACTCGATTGACTGAGATTGCAGGTGCGCCACTTACGGATGGTCACACATTCGGCCAAACGCTCATTAACGACTATGGCCGTCCGTATGAAAGAGGATTTAATTCCGTTACTGGGATTTCGGCGTGGACCACTGCTGGCCGCTGGGTTGGATATGTCCGTGTCGAGTACCAGCAGAGTCCGTCTGCGCCTGCGCTCTCGGACTCGGCTCGGCTAACCATAGCCCAGGTCGACCCGGTCCCAGAACCACCAGCCACGCCCACCGCTTCTATTAATCAGCTTCGGCTTCTTGAAGGCTACGTCGGGTTGAACTTCGACAATTGGCAGGTCACTTTCGGCAGGCAGAGTCTATCTTGGGGTTCTGGTTCCGGCGGCTCCCTGAGCCTCAGCAACAATGCCCCTCCGATCAACATGTTTCGGGTCAGTCGTATCGCCCCTTTGGCCCTGCCCAGTTTTCTACACTGGCTGGGACCGATGCGGACGGAGTTCTTCTTCGGTCAGTTAGAGGGGCAGCAATTTATTCTGACCCCATCGGGGCGCGTTGGGCAGTACGGTCAGGCTCTCAATCCACAGCCTTTTATTCACGGAGAGTTGATCAGTTTTAAGCCGACGCCGAATTTCGAGTTCGCTTTCTACCGCACCACAATCTTTGGTGGCCCTGGTTATCCTCTTACATTTCACAGTCTATTCAGGAGTCTTCTCACAACCGGGAATTCAACCCCGGGTAGCTCGGACAAGCCTGGGGATCGAACTTCGGGACTCGAGTTCAGCTACCGTCTTCCCGGCCTGCGCAATTGGCTGACTTTATATGGCGATGGATACACCGACGACGAGTTTTCTCCTATCGCTTATGTGGATGTCTCTGCATGGCACGCCGGGCTCTATCTTTCACACTTTCCTCGCGTCTCGCGATTGGATCTTCGAGTGGAGGGCGTTTACACCGATGTGCCCGGAGGAGTATCTGTCATTACCAAGCAACCGGGTTCTTTCTATGACAACATAACGTGGGAAAATGGTTATACAAACAACGGAGACCTGATCGGTAGTTGGGTCGGCCGCGGCGGTCAAGGTGCGCAAGCCTGGTCGAACTACTGGTTTAGCCCCCGCAACCGATTGCAGTTCTTTTTCCGCCACCAGAAGGTTAGCCAGGAGTTCATTCCTGGAGGTGGCACGCTCACGGACGTCGGTGTTCGGACAGACTATTCATTGCGTTCAGATCTCAGCCTTTCTCTTTCGGTACAACATGAACGCTGGCTTTTTCCCGCGATTCAGCCGAACGTTTCCAGAAACGTGACCGCTACCGTGGAATTTTTGTTTGAGCCGCATAAATTGTTCCAGCATTCCGCCGCCAGCGCGCCGGGTGTCGCGGCTGCACCGGGAGACCGGCCATGAATTACACTGGCAGCGCCCCAGTTCGTCAGCCTTTGCCCGAGCTACCTGAGCACGACTTTCCTGTTGCGCCTGGCCCAGAGAAACCGTCGCAAAATAACGGAGAGTCCATCGCCCACTTACGACTTCTCTGGGAGCATCGTCGGCCACTTGCACGCTTCGTTCTATTTGGGTTCCTAGCGAGCACTTTGTCCGCCTTCTTGATTCCGACACGCTACAGCTCAACAGCGCGCCTTATGCCTCCTGATACCGGTCAATCGGGAGGTCTCGCTATGGCGGCGGCAGCGCTTTCCGGCAATGTGGGAAGCGGCCTCGGAGGAGTTGCCGGCGAAATGCTTGGCCTTAAGAGCACCAGTGACATCTTTGTCGGCATTCTCTCTAGTCGGACCGTCCAGGACAAACTGATCCAGCAGTTCGATCTGAGGGAGCTATACGGGGATCGCCGCATGGTCGATGCGCGCAAGGACTTAGCCGAGCACACCGACATCTCCGTGGACCGGAAGAGCCAGATCATCACCGTCGTTGTCACAGACCACGACCCAAAGCGTGCTGCCGCTATGGGCGAGGCCTACGTTGAGGAACTTAACCGACTTGTAGCCGAGTTGAGCACCTCCTCCGCTCGACGCGAGCGGATCTTCCTGGAAGGACGTCTCCAGGCCGTAAGTTCCGATCTGGAATCGGCGGAGAAAGAATTCAGCCAATTTTCCAGCAAAAACTCGGCGATCGACATTAAGGAACAGGGCAAGGCCATGGTGGAAGCTGCGGCGATCTTGCAAGGGCAGTTGATTGCCGCGGAATCCGAACTCGAAGGACTTAAGCAGATTTACACGGATAACAATGTGCGTGTTCGCTCCGTCAGGGCGCGAATGAACGAGTTGAAGCACCAACTCGAGAAAATGGGAGGAAAGGGGGAGGATTCCGCGCCGCCCTCCGCTCAACACGAATCCTCATTATATCCGTCGATCCGCAAGCTCCCGCTGCTCGGTGTTACTTACGCAGATCTCTATCGCAAAACCAGGGTGCAGGAGGCAGTTTTCGAAACATTGACCAAGCAATATGAATTGGCCAAGGTTCAGGAAGCGAAAGAGATTCCCACTGTTAAGGTGCTCGATTCTCCAAACATTCCGGATAAGAAGTCATTTCCCCCGCGCATGCTGATCATGTTTTTGGGAACAGCGTTTGCGTTTGCTATCGCAACAACTTGCGTCTTTGGCAAGCAAGCGTGGGATCAAACAGATTCGAGCGATACGCGGAAGGTGTTCGCACAAGAAGTATTCTCGACCGTAAAGGCGGGCCTTCCGAGATTTGCGCAGAACGGCTCGGGCGAGCATTCCGGCGCGGGCAAAACTAGGCGCTGGGGTCTTAATCGCCGAGGCGAGGACGAAGCGCAGAAGTGAGCGCCGTTTTTGTTGTAATTGTTTAATTCTTAAAGGGTTAGGTCACAAACGGCCCTGTAAGTGACGGGGCGGAGCTGTACATGGGCACTAGACAAATCGCAACGATGTCCTCTCTTAACGCGCTTGGTACGGAGTCAAGTTTGCCGGTCGCTCAACTTGAGCCACCTTGGTACGCAGTGTACACCTGCGCCAATCATGAAAAGCGTGTGGCGAACCAACTGCGACAGCGTTGCGTAGAGTACTTCCTGCCAATGTACGAGTGCGACCGTCGCTGGAAAGACCGTCGTGTGAAACTTCAGACACCACTTTTCCCTGGATATGTCTTCGTCCGAGTTTCGCTGTGCGACCGGCTGCGTGTCTTGCAGACCCCTGGCGTCGTTCACTTAGTGGGCTTCGGTGGCCACCCGGTCCCGCTTCCCCAAGAAGACATCCAGACAATTCAAGACTGCCTGAGCCAGGGGGTCCAGGTCGAGCCACATCCTTACCTCCGTGTTGGGCGCAGCGTGCAAGTCAAGAGCGGTCCCTTTCAGGGTTTGGAAGGCATTATTGTGCGCCGGAAGAATCGGTCGCGCTTCGTCCTTTCCTTCGATTTGCTTCAGCGCGCCGTAGCCGTTGAACTGAATGCAATGGATTTGTAGCCGGCAAATTGACCAAGGCTGCCGAGATTTCTCAGAGGCACCGCAGTTAAAACTCAAAGGAGCGATTATGCGCGCATTGATTACAGGGGTGACAGGACAGGATGGCTCTTACATGGCTGAGCTCTTGCTCGGCAAGGGCTACGAAGTCTTCGGAATCGTCCGGCGCAGCAGTGTAAAGAAGTTCGACCGCATCGAGGAACTGATGGACGATATTGAATTGGTCGAGGGGGACCTGACGGACCAATCGTCTCTCGATAGCGTCATACACTCGGTGCAGCCGGACGAAGTGTACAACCTGGCGGCGCAGAGTTTCGTTCCAGTGTCGTGGAACCAGCCTGTGTTGACCGGGGACGTGACCGGGCTGGGGGTGATCCGGATACTGGAGGCCATTCGCAAGCATCGCCCGCAGGCAAAGTTTCTCCAGGCCTCAAGTTCCGAGATGTTCGGGAAAGTCCGCGAGACTCCTCAGACGGAAAAGACTCCGTTTCATCCTCGCAGCCCCTACGGTGTAGCCAAGGCGTTCGGCCATTTCATCACCGTCAACTACCGGGAGAGCTATGGCCTCTTCGCATGCTCAGCAATGGGATTCAACCATGAATCGCCACGGCGTGGTCTGGAATTCGTCACCCACAAGGTGACACACCAGGTAGCGCGCATTAAATGCGGCCTGGCCAAAAAACTCTTGATGGGGAATCTCGACGCGCAGCGCGACTGGGGTTTCGCGGGAGATTATGTTCGCGCGATGTGGATGATGCTCCAGCAGCCAGCGCCGGATGACTACGTCCTGGCTACGGGTGAGACGCACAGTGTCCGCCAGCTGCTGGAAGCGGCCTTTGCTGCGGTGGGGCTCCACTGGGAAAATTATGTCGAAGTCGACGCCAAACTGATTCGGCCAGCGGAAGTAGAGTTCCTGTGCGGTGATGCGACAAAAGCGCGCGAGAAGCTTGGCTGGGAACCGAAAGTCGGCTTCGAGGAATTGATCAAAATGATGGTCGAAGCGGACCTGGAAGCCGTGCAGAAAGCAGAGAATAGCCTGGCGTTTGCAGCTTCGCTGCGGAATGAGAACGGGAATGGGAACGGATCATTGAGAATAGGGAATATACGCGCAAACGCAGCGGCGGGGCCCGGTCTCGGAGACTGATAGCCGAGAGTGCGAACCGGCGCAATACTAGAGACGACGAGCGGGGAGAGAGAGCGGGCACGGTATGCCGTACTCCGACGCAGAATGGGGATCTATAAAGGCTCACCGGCGTGAGTGGGAGGAGTTGGCCCGCCTGGACCCTCTGTTTGCGATATTGACGGAGAAGAAAAAACAGTTCGGTAAGTGGGATCGGGAGGAATTTTTCGAGACTGGGCGGACCGAGATCGATTCTCTCATGAGGTCCTGTGGGTTCAAGTCTGGCGACAACGGGAGAGCGCTTGATTTCGGCTGCGGCGTCGGCAGGCTTTCCGTGGCGCTGCGCTCTTATTTTGGCGAAGTTTATGGAGTGGACATTTCAGAGGAAATGGTCGGGTTGGCAAAGCAATTTGCTCCGTCATGCACTTTTGTCGTCAATGAAAGTCACGACTTGAAAGTGTTTCGCGATGACTTCTTTGATTTCATCTATTCGAACATCGTGCTTCAACATCAGCCCACCAAAGAGGCAGCAAGATGCTACATCCGAGAGTTCGTAAGGCTCATGAAGCCTGGCGGGATGGCCGTGTTCCAAATTCCTTACAAGCTGACGCTCCGTTACGCAGTGCAGCCAAAGCGAAGACTTTATTCATTCCTCAGGAGCTTCGGTGTATCCGCAGACTTTATCTATAGCCGGCTGCGCCTCAATCCCATTCGCACCATATCCCTCTCCCCGCAGGACGTAACGGCAACAGTATCAGCTCGAGGGGGACGAATTGTGCGCTCGTATCCGGACAACTTCAATCACGATAGCATGAGCTATGTTGTCGCAAAGTGTTAGGGTGGGGAAGCGTACCAGTAGCTGTTGAAAACCCGACACAATCCGGTACCAAGTCTCAGCTACCTCGTCCGTCATAAAGCCCGCATGAAGAAGTTATTCGGTTCCATTCTCCGCCTAGGCACGGGTGAGGCAGTTTCCAGGCTGGCCTCTTTCGGTCTGTACGCGTACGTCTCACGCGCCTTCGGAGTCGAGTTACTGGGGATCGTGGCGCTTTCGCAGACGATTGCCGGCTATGTGACGTTGGGGACGGATCAAGGTCTGCGAATGATCGGGGCACGACTCGTAGCAAAGGATGCGAGCATGGCACCCACGATCATGCGTCACGTTCTAAAGAAGCGGTTGATTTCTTGCGCTGTGTGCGTGTCGCTGGGTTCCGCGTACGCCTTGTGGGGGCCGGTTCCAGTAAATGCGAGATCGTACGTCCTGGGCTTTGTGCTGGCGGTGATACCCTACGCGTTTTCGCTGGATTGGCTGGCGTGGGGATTGGACCATTTTGGATGGCTGGGCGTCTGGCGAGCTGGTGTGGGCGTCTTGTTCGTGTTAGGCGCGGTTGCCGCAATTCGCTTGAGCGGTACAACACTGCTGCCGATCACGATTGCCAATGGCGCGAGCGCGGTCCTGGGGGCTGTCCTGTTGTGGGCTCTCTGGCACTTCCGGTGGCAATCGCCGCAATCTGAATCGCAATATCAGAACAGCGAGGTTGCAAATCAGCTTCGATGGGGTGCGGTGTTGCCGTTGGGGATGGCGACGATCCTGAATCTCATGTTCAATAACTTCGATACGGTCATGCTCGCGGCAATGACATCCACCAGGGAAGTTGGACGCTATAACGCAGTCTATAAAATCCTTTTCGTCATCTTCGGCGCTTACTACCTCTTGATGCAATCGCTCTACCCAAAGCTGTCGCGCGCGGAGGGAGGAAGACAAGCGCGGCGGTTGATGATATACGCTCTTGTCGCACTTGGAGCTTTTGGGGGATGCATTTCGTTCTTGATCGCGATATGGGCCCGACCGATTCTCCATCTCGTCTATGGCTCCGATTTTAATGCTATTTATCTCCTGCGCCTCTTAAGTCTTGCCATTCCGCTGGACTTTTGCGCTGCGTTATTGGGCACCGTGCTGGTGAGCAGGGGGTTCGATAGGGCTGTCTTACGGGGCGCGGGCGCCGCCGCTCTTTGCAACGTTTTGATCAACCTCTGGCTCATTCCGCGCTTCAGCGCAATTGGTGCTGCATGGGCCACGGTGATCTCATATGGGGTTCTCCTGTTTGTGCTTGGTACATCTTGCTTGGTGCAACCGATTTTCCTTGAGCGTGCACGTAGCTCTGGCGCTGTAGAGACCGTGAGCACCCCAGCGTAAAATTGGCGGGATTCAATGATGAATCAAACCCAATCCACTGTGACCAGCCCCGTGCTTGAGGAATGCAGCAAGGGGATTCGTGCTTTCGCTAATCCCATCTGTTATGTGTGCAAGACCGAGGGAATTCCCGCCCACGCCAGTCTCCGCGACCGTATTTCGACCGCAGAGGGCGAATGGAACTACAAACGGTGCAGGAACCCGGAATGCGGCCTGTGGTGGCTGGATCCGATGCCGCGTCCGGAGGACATCGGGAAAGCTTATGAGGATTACTTCACTCACGATCCTGTCTCTCCTGCTAATCAAAACGGAATCGTCCGCCGGCTCTTTCGCATGGCGAAAGCAGCCTACTTACAGCAGCAGTTCGGATATACCCATGAGAGTACAACGCTTGCGAATATGCTAGGCAGGATTCTCGCTGTGTTGCCAAATCGTTCGAACTACATTGACGCAAATATTATGTATTTGCCCTCGATCAGCAGGGGACGCCTGCTGGACGTCGGCTGTGGCAGCGGAGCGACGCTCCGCGTTATGCAGGAACTGGGTTGGGATGCCGAAGGGATCGATTTCGATCCAATAACTGTCGAAAATGCCAAATCCAAATGTTTGAACGTGCACCTCGGGACTTTAAGGGAGCAGCAATATGACGATGACAGTTTTGATGCGGTCGTAATGTGCCATGTGATCGAACATGTGCACGATCCCTTGGACTTGGTGCGAGAGTGCCAGCGCATCCTCAAACCCGGTGGCCGGCTTGTCATCCTGACGCCAAACGTTGATTCCTGGGGTCATCGCCATTTCCGACGAGCATGGCTCTTTTTGGATCCGCCAAGGCACCTCCATCTGTTTAATCAAGCAACTCTCAGATCGCTGGCTGCCAAGGCGAGTCTTAATACGCTGGTCGCCAGAACTTCAGCTCGAACATCGGGGAGAATGGTGATCGGAAGCCGGGAAATTGCAAGATGTGGAAGGCATGATCTTCGCAAGCCGCTCTCTGGATCTCTCCGATTTGTTTCCGAGGCGGTTGAGTTTGGTGAGGAGTGCTATCGCAGGTTCGATACCTCTGCCGGAGAGGAGATAGTGTTCGTTGCCTCGAAACAATGGGCCGACCGTGTACCGGCTCCGTCATATAAGAAACGAGCGGAATAAATGATCGTTGCGTATGATGCGAGGCCTCTGCAGCCGCAGACAAGACACTGGGGAGTAGGAGTGGTCGTGGATAACCTGCTTGCCCGGCTTGGAGACCGCTTCCAGTTTTCGGGAATTGCTCACCGGTTTCCCGGTGCCGAGCAAGAAGGCATAAAGACCTGGCGCAGGATTCCGTATATGAACACGCTTACCTTCGAAGGCAGCGTGCTCTTCCTGAAGAAGTTCGACATCTATTGGGGAACAAACGATTTTCTGCCTGCGCTGGCGCAGTGCCCGAGTGTAGTAACGGTCCACGACCTGCTGCTGCTGAAGTATCCGTCCGATCAACCGATGACACGGTTTTTTGCACAGCGGCTGGCCTCGTCCGTGAAAAGGGCACGCCGCGTAATCACGGATTCCCGGACAACCGCCGACGATTTGATCGCGGCTTTTCCGAACGTCCGCAAGAAGGTCGAGGTCGGATTGCTGGGCGTGAATGCGATTGGCGACGCGAGTGGCGGCGATTCTGGCGCGGGTCGCGCGAGCACGGATTCACCCTACGTGGTGATGCTGGGGGCGCATCGGCCACGGAAAAACCTGCCATTGGCGGTAGCAGCCGTGTCGAAATTGCGCGACGGCGGCAGCAAGCTGAGACTGGTCGTTACGGGAGACGTAGACCCTTCGTTCATTCCGTTGGTCTCCGGCGCCAGGGAATTTGTAAGCTGCGCCGGCGTGTTACCCAGACCAAGCCTTCTCGCACTTCTCAAAGGAGCTGTGGCTTTGATGTTTCCATCCTTTTACGAGGGCTTTGGGTTTCCGATGCTGGAAGCGATGGCTGCGGGGTGCCCGGTCCTGGCACTGGACACTCCGATTAACCGAGAGGTTGCAGGAGACGCCGCGTGGTTCTTGCCCGCAGAGCCGTGCTCTTGGTCGGACGCATTAGCCCAGCTAGGCAATACAAACTCGTTGCAAGAGGAAATGCGAGGAAGGGGATTCGGAAATTTGCCGCGATTTTCCTGGGAAAAGACGGCGGCAGTTTATGCAGATGCATTTGCAGGGTTGGGTGCGAATGGCAGGAGTTGAGACGGAGCACGACACAATCAAGTTTTCGTTGATTTTGGCAACCGTCGGGAGAAACGACGAGCTGGCGCGATTTTTGCGGCATCTTGACCAGCAGACCCATCGAAATTTCGAACTCATTATCGTTGATCAGAATCCTGACGGCTTTCTTGAGCAGCTCATCCGTCAGTACCAGGGGAGGTTTTCGCTTTTGCACCTTCGGTCCGAGCGCGGACTTTCGCGCGCGCGGAATGTAGGTTTGCAACATTTTTCCGGAGATGTCGTAGCTTTTCCCGACGATGATTGCTGGTATGCTCCCGACACGCTTCAGAAGATAGCACTGGCATTTCAAGAGAATCCGAACTGCAATGGTCTTGCCGGGAGAGCGGCTGATGACTCCCGCCCTGGAGCTTTCAGCTGGTTGTCCGATAAGAGCGGCTGGTTCGATAAGAGAAGTGTGTGGCGACACGGAATCTCTTACTCGATTTTCCTGCGGGACAGTGTAGTTCGTCGAGTGGGACTCTTCGATGAGTTACTGGGCGTTGGCGCCGGGCACGGGAAAGATTCCGGCGAAGAGACGGACTATTTGATACGAGCTATCGACTCGGGATTCAGAATCTATTACTGCCGCGAACTCTGTATATTTCACCCATATCCGGCGGGAAATTACGATGGGGACCTGATCAAGAGGGGGTACCGATACTCTATTGGGTGGGGCTACGTGCTTAGGAAGCATCAATATCCGTTCTGGTTTGTTTGCTATTGCTGGCTGAGGTCTTTGGGAGGAGCTGTGGTCTCCTTACTGGCGTTTAACTTTCCAAAGAGCCGGTATCACTTTGCGGTTCTCAAGGGTCGGGTATTAGGATGGCTCGGATGAGGCCGGAGAGTGTGAAAGAGGTGAACGCTACACGCCATATAGCCTTGAAAACAAGCGCTTACGCGACGTTCAGTCTTGCGGTGGTGTTGGCGTTTGTTTTCGCCGGCGGAACGGAATTCTCACTTTGGCTGGCAGCATGCGCAGCTGTTGCTAGTGTTTTGGTCGTTCGGCGCTCGAGTCGCGGTCAGGTTACGCCAAGACTGATTGTGTTTTTCTTCTTGATAGCTGCTGGGCATGCGCTTTTCGGGTACTGGGCCGCAGGAAATTCCACGGACGTGATCCCGATTGGCAGCAACGCGGAGGAGACGTTTCGGCGCGCGGTGTTCGTGATTGCGGCGACTTTGCTGGTGGCGGCTTTCATCTACGATGTTGCTCCGCGCTTTCCATCAAACTGGGCTCAAGCTCTTGGGCAACATGTCAGGGTGTCCGAAGAGAAGCTCATCCTCGCGGCCCGGGGCCTTGTGTTGATGGGGATTTTCTGCGTGGCGTATCTCGTTGTGACCGTCGGGTTCATGCCGATTCTGGCGGGGAGTCCCGGCCAAGAGCGCTACATTTTCACCGAACTTGGCCAAGAGTATCACCTGTACGACTGGGTGCGGCTAAGAGGGAACGAATTGCTCGGCTGTTCGGTGCCTCTGGTACTCTTCTCCGGCGTGGTTTACCGGAGAAAGCTGGACTTGCTGATCGGGGCAATGGGCGTTCTGGCAATCCTGGTCACCTTGCAACGGGGCACTCTTATTTCAGTGTTCGTTGTCCTGATGCTCATCATTAGTTTCTCGAAGGGAAAGTTTCCTCGAAGATATCTGGGTTACCTTGCCGTTTTGGTAGCTGCCTACTACGGATCGCAGCTCGTTTACTTGAACGCACTCGGCGATGGCACAGACAGCGGGTTTGCTGGAACGGCCGTGCTGTCAGGCCTGCCTGAGGTTCGAGATTTGGGATGGGTGATGTCGGTAACAGGGGAGAAGAGATTCTATGGCGCGACCTTTGCGGTGCCAATGGTATTCGCGCCGGGAATTGCGACCGACTTCAAGCAGCGGTATGGCCTCGGCTATGTAACGGCTCGACTGATGGGTTTGCAGGAAGGACTTCGGATTACATTGCCCGGGGAGGGGTACCTCAATTTTGGAGCCGTTGGGTTCCTTGTAGTCGGAGCGGTATTCGGAATATTGTGCGCGTTGGTGTCTGATCTGAGTGGAACATTCTTGAAGAATCGGGATCTTCCTTCCAGTTATGTGATTGCCACGCTTCTGGTGTGGCTGTGTTTTTGGCTGTACATGGGTGGGACGGCAAACGCGGGGACGGTTCAGTACGAGTTGATGTTTGTCTTTGCCATGTTTTTTCTTGCACGAGTTCGGCGTGGACAGCCGAGTGGAGCGGCGGTTGAGTCTTACGTTAGCTAGATGGTGGCTCAGTCTATAGTGACTAAGTTCGGGTATGCGCTGATGGTCAAACTACGCCGCCAATGTTTTGCAGCCCGGGTTCCTCTTGACGATCGTTTGATGGAGCTGGGGCGAAAGACGTCCTCCCATTTTTTTCTCGCGAATCCGGCCAGCCATAATGCGTATCTTTTTCTGCTGCATTATCTGAAGGCTTTCAGCGAGGCGCAGCTCAAGAAGAAACCCTGTTGCCTAAGAATCCTGGATTGGGGATGCGGGAAAGGTCATTGCACTTATTTGCTCCGGAATCTTGGTTTCAAGGTTGTGAGCTGCGACATCGAGCGGGGCGCGGACGATTCGGCATTTACGCGAGAGACGCCCATCATTGCAGCAGAAAATATCGAGGTGATCCCACTAAAGGATACTGTGAAACTGCCGTTTGAGTCAGAATCATTCGACATCGTGCTAAGCATGGGCGTGCTGGAGCACGTCGAGGATGATTTGAGGTCACTCCGGGAGGTCAATCGGATTCTGAGGGCTGGGGGTCTTTTCTTCTGCTTCTTTTTGCCGTTTGTTGGGTCGTGGACGCAATATGTCTTGAGGTCCAGAGGAGATAATTACCACGACCGGCTCTATACGAAGTCCAAAGTAAACGCCCTTCTGAAGGAAACAGGCTTTGAGTTACTGGACTTTTGGCATCGGCAATTGTTTCCGAAGAACTCTGTTAACTATCCTGCGTTTCATGCGTTTGAGTATGTGGATCAAGCTCTTGTAAGATTTACTCCACTCAGGTATCTCGCGACGAATATAGAATTCGTAGCCTCCAGGAGCAAGGTGAGTTTGGCATGAATGCTAACGTCATGATCGACGCGCGGTGGCTGGCAGGTGGGATTGGTACGTATACCAAACAGCTTTTGGCTGGGATTTGCCAGTCGCCCGACGGTTTTGACGTGCGGGCTATCGCGCGCCAACGGGATGCAAAACTTGTAGCCCAATGGTGCCCGCGAGTGAAGGTCATAAACGTGCCTACGTACTCCCTTCGTGAACAACTGGCTATTCCGTGGGCAGCAAAAGGTTGCGATCTTCTCCACGTTCCCCACTACAACGCTCCCCTGCTTCATCAGGGGCCTTTGCTGGTTTCGATTCACGACGTGATCCACATCACCGACCCGGTGTATCGTCGTGGCGTGCAAGCTTGGTTTTATGCGAGGCCGATGTTGAACCTGGTCGCTCGGAAGGCGGACCACATCGTGACCGTCTCGGAATATTCGAAGGCGCAGATCGTCGAGCAGTTGGGTGTGTCTTCCTCCAAGGTGACTGCGATCTACCACGGAGTGAATTCACAATTTTGTTGCATAGAGCGGAGTGAAGCGTTCGCGGCCGTTTCGGAAGTTTGCGGCATTCAAGGGCCTTACATCCTCTACCTCGGAAGTTTGAAACCTCACAAGAATATTTCTAGATTGCTGCAGGCTTTCGCGCTGCTTCGCAAACGTCGTGATATTCCCCAGAAGCTGATGATCGTAGGAGACGACGCGCGGTGGAAGCGTCCTTTGGTCGAGGAATGCTCGCGGCTTGGAATCCAGGACAACACGACTTTTGTTCCGTATGTTTCCCAGGAGCTTCTGCCCAAAGTGTATGCGGGTGCGGAATTGCTGGTGATGCCGTCCACGATCGAAGGCTTCGGATTACCCGTGTTGGAAGCAATGGCTAGCGGGACTCCCGTGGTTTGTTCGCGAGCGGCTTCTCTCCCGGAAGTGGCAGGTGACGCGGCACTCTATTTTGACCCCGCAAGTGCCGAAGAGCTGGCGCAGAGGATTGAAGAGCTGCTGAACTCGAGGAACTACAAGAAAGCCTGCGGGCAAAGGGGTTGGAACGCGCCAAGCAGTTTACCTGGGAAGAGTCCACTCGGAAGCATGTGGAGTTGTACCACCGTTTGCTCGGCATGAATTGAAAGCGAACGCCCACGCCTGTTAGAACAAATTTTCCTCCTGATTACAACGAGCGAGCCGCGATAACGATGAATCCTGCGAACTTCAAGGAAAACGGGCACGCAGGCATGCGTGTAGCGCTGGTGCATTACTGGCATATACGGAGGCGTGGCGGGGAGCGAATCCTCGAAGTGCTGGGGGACATGTTCCCGCAGGCAGATATTTTTATGCTGGTCTACGATCCGGAGGCGCTCGCGAATTCGATTAAGGCGCACAAGATTACAGGTTCGTTCCTGCAAAAACTGCCGCGAGCGCACCGGTACCATCGGGCGCTGCTGCCGTTGTATCCGCTGGCGTTGGAGCAACTTCGGCTGGATGACTATGATTTGGTGATTAGCCAGGAGTCGGGGCCGGCGAAAGGGGTAATCACGCGGTCCGATGCGTGTCATGTGTGCTACTGCCATACGCCGATGCGCTACCTGTGGGACATGTACCACGAATATTTGTCGAAGGCGCCGTTCGGATTTGTAGGGAGAGGGTTCTATTCGTTGGCGAGCCATTACGTGAGGCAGTGGGACTACGCAACGGCAGGCAGGGTGGATCACTTCGTGGCGAGTTCGCAGAATGGAGCGAGGCGAATACGGAAGTATTACAGGCGTGGGTCGGAAGTGATTTATCCACCGGTGGACCTTGATTCTTTCTCTGTTTCGGAGGGGCACGACGATTGCTATCTGGTGGTGAGTCCGCTGGTCGCTTACAAACGGATTGATCTGGCGGTCAAAGCGTGCAACGCGTTGAGGCGTCGTTTGATAGTGATAGGGGATGGACCGGAAAAGTCCGCGCTAATGAAGATGGGCGGACCAACAGTTACATTTCTCGGTTTTCAAACGGATGAGGATGTTCGGAAGCATTATCGGAGATGCAGAGCGTTTTTGTTTCCCGGAGAAGAAGACATAGGGCTGACGCCGATTGAAGCGCAGGCGTGTGGGCGGCCGGTGATTGCTTACGGGCGAGGCGGTGCGGTCGAAACCGTCGGCGGATTTTATCCCGGGGAGGATGTCATTCCGGAGAAAGCAACGGGCATGTTCTTTGCGGAACAATCCGAAGAGGCGTTAGTAGAGGCGATATCAGCGTTTGAGGTGGTTGAGGCGAAGTTTTCGCCAGCCTTGATCAGGGCACAAGCGGAACGCTTTGACGTGGCACACTTCAAAGAGCGATTAGGGAATTTTATTGCGGAGAAGGTTCATGAGATGAGTGATTTCTCCGAGCGAAGAACAAATTTTACGAGGGCGGAATTTGCGCGGACGGCCACTCCGAGTTTGAAGTAATGGCGACAGCGCCGCGTGGGCGCGAGTTTTTGCGCCGCGTAGGACAGGGACCCGCCAGAAGATGGACACCTAGAGATAAAATGCACGTTCTCTGACTTGAGAAAGTTTCCGATAAAAACGGATAAAGCTCCGCATTTGATCCAAGAAGTACCCACGCCAACACGAAAACAATTTCCGCGGAGGTTGCATCTCTTATGCCCAGGCGCTCGATCAACGTGATTCAATTTTGGGTAACGATCGCGTTCTTTGCGATCCCCGGCATTGCTTTCTACATCGCGAGTTACGTCCGCTTCCGGTTGGAAGTGTTCGACAAGGTTGAAGTGGATGACTTCGCATACTTTGGTTTCACAATAGGTGTGACCCTATTGTGGGCTCTAGTGGTCGAGCACTTGCGATTGAATCGCATTGTTACACTGGTGACGCTTCAGACCGGAGTGAGGACCGCGGCGCTTGCTACCTTATATTGCACGCTGTTATCGCTTTCCCTTCTTTTTTGCTATCGGACAATAAACTTCTCGCGTGGCTTCGTTCTCGTTGGCTGTAGCCTGATTTTCGTACTTAGTTTTTGCCTGATTCACCTGTTCCGCGCAGCAATGCATACGATTGATAAGTCTCAGAACGGACGTTTTTCAGTTGCGGTTCTCGGTGCCGATGAATTCGCGGCGGGCATAGCTGAACGACTTTCGGAGAGTCGGCTCGCACGTTGCAAGGTTGCTTGCTTCGTTGCGTTACCAGGCCAGAACGAGATGGCCAAGGGATCACCTGTCTTGGCATGGCATCGAATAGATGACGTGGTGGATGTGTTCCACTGCGGCGAAATTATTGTAGCACTGCCGCAGGAACGAATGGGCGAGGCTCAGAAAATCCTCCAGACAGTTCAGCACCTCTGTATTCCAGCCCGAATGGTATTGGATTTGGGCGAGGGAATCTTCGTTCCAGAAAGAATCTTCGACTTTTATGGAATCCCTCTCCTTGACGTGCGGCCGTATCCCGTCGACACAGTCGCATATACTCTTGGCAAGCGCGTCTTCGACATCGTCTTCTCTTCTTTGGCGCTACTGGTTGTTGGGCCTTTTATGATGGTTATCGCCCTCCTGGTCAAGCTTACCTCCCGGGGTTCTGTATTTTTTGTTCAGGAACGCGTGGGTTTGAATGGCGGCCATTTCAGAATGCTAAAATTTCGTACAATGTTCTTGCAAGATTCGCTTGCTTCGAACTCACAGCACACGCAGCGCGACGACCAGCGCATCACCGCCATTGGCCGCTTTCTTCGCCGCACTAGTCTTGACGAACTGCCGCAGTTCATCAACGTGCTAAAAGGGGATATGAGTGTGGTGGGCCCGCGCCCCGAGCTGACCTTCTTCGTGCAAAAATTCCGACATGAGATCCCATCGTATATGACCCGGCATCACGTTAAGTGTGGTATCACGGGATGGGCTCAAGTAAACGGTCTTCGCGGGAGCGACACTTCTATCCCAAATCGAATCCAATTCGATATTTATTACATGCGTAACTGGAGTCTGGTTCTCGATCTAAAAATTATTTTCCTGACGGTCTTCAATGGGTTGGTGAATCCTCAAGCTTACTAGCTGTATTTGTTGTCACGCCATACTCCCTCCCTTAGATGGGCAAGTCGTTTTGCTCAATCCCTCTTGGCATTGACCGATATCAAAGCAACGTCCCGTCGGTAGTGTTGCAGTTGAAATTGATCTTTGCTCGGACACCTCCTCTCGAGTGTCCTTCCCGGCTGCAGCCCTTGGTCTTACATCCAGTCCGGCTGCTTTCGGGGCCACCCACCCTTCAGATAGTCGTCCCCCCAAGAACGATTTCCACCTCGGCATAAGTATCCTCGAAGCAGAATAATGACCGATGACGTCATCAGTCGCCATCGAGCCTATATATAAAGCAGTACAACTTTCAGTTGACTGCGCATTGAGTCAGGAGTAAAGTTCGCGTAATTTTCTGGGTCCTCGCCCGGCTTCCCTTGGACCGTCCCTACTGTGGGTAGAAGTGCGCCGCTCGCTGACCCGAGAGAAAATCTAGATTTCTTCAAGTGCAGATGAGAGGGGGCACCCCCATGAACCTAACCATGAGATGCGTTGGCGTGGGTTTGTTGTTTTCTCTGAGCTTTGCTGTAGCTGAAGTGGGGGCGCAGCAGCCCATGGGCAGCGAGCCGCAAGCTCCGAGCCGGACGGTGCAGGCGCCTGCGGAGCTCGTGCCGACGTTACCGGTTCCCCGCTTGGTGAAGTTCGCGGGGACGTTGAAGGATGAGTCTGGGAAACTCCGCAGCGGTGTGCTGGGCGTAACGTTCGCCGTTTACAAGGAGCAGGAAGGCGGGGCGGCGCTGTGGCTGGAGACGCAGAATGTGGAGTTGGATGAGCAGGGGCATTACACCGTTCTGTTGGGGTCCAGCAAGAGTGCAGGGTTGCCGCTGGAGCTGTTCATGTCGGGAGAACCACGCTGGTTGGGAGTGCAAGTGAATCTGGCGAAAGAGGTGGAGCAGCCGCGGGTGCTTTTGGTGAGTGTGCCGTATGCGTTGAAAGCGGCGGACGCGGAGACGCTGGGAGGCAGGCCTCTGTCGTCATTTGTACTGGCGACTCCTGCGTCGGGAGGCGTCGTGGGAGTTGGCACGGTGCCCAACTCAAGTTCGGGGCCAATAGGAGCAGCCATTGGAGGAGGGGGCACGCAGAACTTTGCAGCGAAGTTTGACGCCACGGGAGCGAATGTAATCAACTCTTCGATTTTCGACAACGGGCAGGTAGGCATTGGCACCACCAGCCCACAAGCCAGCTTGGATGTGCAGCTGACCACGGGCGCAGCGACCAATGCGCTGAATTCCACAATCACTCTGAACAACAGCAGCCCGATCACAGGGAGCGTACTGTCGGCGTTCAAGATGACCCTGCTGGATGCGAGCACCGCGGCGAACCTGTCGAAGCAGCCAGCGCGATTTGTGTATTTGCGGGATGCGAGTGCGACGGGAGGGGTGACGGCGTTTGATTCGGTGATGACGGCGACCTCGTTTCTGAATGCGAATGCACCGTATCAGTTGAGAGGGATCAACATAGAAGGGCCGACGATGGCGACAGGCACGACGCTGGGGACCTTCACTGGCCTGTACATTGGTTCTCCTGGAGGCGCCGGGGCGGTGAGCAACAAATTTGCGCTGTTGACCGAGCCAAACGCGGGGAATGTAGGATTGGGGACCACGGCACCTTCTCAAAAGCTGGAGGTGGCAGGGAACGTGAAGATCAGCGGGAGTGGCAACGCGCTGGTATTCCCGGACGGCAGCGTGATGAGCAGTGCGGCGACGGGAGTAGGCGGCGGCACGATCACGGGAGTGTCGGCGGGTACAGGGTTAAGCGGAGGAGGCACAACCGGCGGTGTCGTACTGAACAACGCCGGGGTGCTGTCGTTCAACGGTCGCTCTGGCTTGGTGAGCCCGTCCACAAGTGACTATTCTTTCGCACAGATTAGCGGGGCAGCGACATCAGCCCAACTTCCCGCGGCGTCATTGGTTCGCGCAATCACCTACCTGGCTGGTTGTGACAGCTGTAGCGTGCTGACTAACGCGGATAGCCAAAACTCCATCTTTGACAATCTTATTGGAGCCATGACCATCAACTCGGTAACCTGCTTTTCGGACGCGGGCTCACCTGCAATAAACGTCCAGGTGAACCATGGTGGCTCTCTCTCCAATATCCTGAGCTCTAATTTGACCTGTTCAATTTCGGGCGCCATAAGCACGAATTTCTCAACGAGCGGCCTCAGCGTGGATGACATTCTCAACTTCACCTTGGTCGCGGACGGCGTGGCCAAGCGCGTAACCATGATTATCAAGGCTGCCATAAACTGAGAGAGAACGACTGCGAGGCCTTTTCTTTCACGAGAGGGATTCATGGCTATCACGACAAGCGGATTGAAGCACTGGTCCGGCCTGTTCACTCTATTGAGTTTGATTCTGTTTTACTTTGGATCGAACCAGCAGGGCTTAAATGCTCAATCGCAGGGCACCCAGGCAAACCCAGTCGGCCCCACATTGCCACCATACTCCACGGTGACTCTTGGGCCGATCCCTTTTTCCCCCTCCACTACGAAGCCGGAGGTGAGCAAAAGCGGGTCTGGCCTGACCATCGTCCCGACATTTGACACCAACTCTGGCACCGCCATCGACGCCGCTACTCAAACTGTTATCAACAACGCGATCGCTTTTTACGAGGGTACATTCACCAGCAACATCACGGTGCACATATATTTTTATAATATGAACTCCGGACTAGGTCATAGTATTTCTTTTGCGTTCAGTGGACTTTACCAGTCATATTGTACGGCCCTTGCGGCCAATCAAGCGAGCCCAGATGATGCGACTGCGGTCTCCAACACGCCGTGCGGCGTTAACAATCCCGTTACGATGAGTTCGAAAATCGTCATCAAGTCCCCGGTTGGCTTGGCACTTGGGCTCGGTACGCCCGAACAGACTTTTACGAGCAGCCCCTGCCCAAACTTTACTGGCTCTGGCTGCATCGGTCTGAACGTGACTTTGGCCAACGGCCACGACATCTTGTTGGCTACGGTCGAGCACGAGATGGACGAAGTTCTCGGTTTGGGTTCCGCGCTCCAGGGCACCACCACTCCCTCGGACCCTTCGCCAGAGGATCTCTTCCGGTGGGCCAGCGTCGGTACGCGGAGCTTCGCCACCAACTCGTCTACAGCAATCCCCTGCGCAGGGGGCACACCCGCTGCCTTTTTCTCGATCGACGGTGGCGCGACCCCTCTGAATCAATTCAATAACTGCGCCAACGGCGGCGACTACGGCGATTGGATAACGCATACGCCGTCGCAAGTGCAGGACGCATTTACCAACGCAAGCGGCTCTCCCTCATTGACCGTTACTTCCACGGAGGTTCGAGCGCTTGATGTAATCGGACTTAACATCATCTCATCGAAACATCGCCGCGGGCAGCTCATCAGTCAGTAGATAGCCGAGTTCGTCGAACAATCGCATTGTGGCACGCTCGCTCGATGTGCGGGATGAACGAACTTCCGATAGATGGCCGCAGGATTCCCCTCGTCCCTGTCTCTCCAGATTTTTCCGCCTTCCTAACGACAGCGCGAACTAGATACCTTGCACTCACAGGCTGAGATGGATAGGCCATTTCGCAACCTGAAAAGGATACCCTTGAGTCGCTAAACAACCCGCATCCTTCTGATAAACATCGTTTCTACTGGCGGCCATCGTGACACTTGTTATGACAATCGGCGCAGAGTGTAATCAAGTTGTCCATCGCATCGTCACCAAGCCGGCTCCGAGGTTTCATATGATGAACCTCCAAGCCTTTCATGGAACCGCACTGTTGACACCGCCAACCGTCTCTCTCCAGGATCCGAGTTCGGAGTATCGTGTATTCTTCCGCATCTAGTTTTAATCGGGGTTGTTTTTGACGTAGACGTATCGGATGTATTGACCATTGCATGGTCAAAGCTATTGCTGTGTCTCTCCCAGATTGGCTCCTGCCAGAAAATCTGCGCAAATCATCTCGAGGCAGTAACCTCGGGACTTATCAGTCCCAAGCATAAGGCCAGCAGTTTCGAGAGCCTTCTCCACTACGGGTAACTGGCTCTTGTAAAGCTTGAAGTAGATAATCTCCCAAGACTCCGTTTCCTTGCCCGTAAGATGCCGTTCCACCTCTCCCTTAAAACACTCCTTCGGTAGTTCCCTCGCTTTGTGCAACCAGGTTGCACAATCGAATGCCTCCCGGTCCCTCCTCGCCACTTTGACCAGTTCTGTCGCTTTGCTCCAACCCACCTCGCGAAGCTGCTGTTTCGGGATTTTCGTCAAGTTCTCGTGGATAGCCATCAGGTAGTACGCTTTCCGTCGGGACTCAGGGAAACGCTTTGCCAGAAACTCATCAAACGACTGCAGTTTTTCTAACTTCCAATATTGCTTCGATCTGACCTCACACAGATATTCCCCAAGCTCGACAAACCGCGTGTCCTTCTCTTGTTCTTTCGCCTTCTCCCAACTCAAAATCTCGTCGATTTTGCCTAGAACGAGGACGGCCCGGTGGCGATCGATTTCTGGTGCCACGGCATCTCGCCCGTTAATCCACAAGCTCGTCAAGCCAATCAAGTTCGTTTGCTCCTGGTCTGCGGATAAGGTTGGCCGCTACTAACGACTCGTTGTTTAGGCAAAGTCCCAAATATGAGCAGCTCAAGCAGCCGTTTTGGGGGAAACGGATACCGGTGTGCGACACGAATTGAGCAGATTCGATCTGGCCGATCGTGTTTTCCACTAGGCGCCCGAATTCCTCGCGCTGCTCTTCCGTGATCGTCGCTCTTAAATATTGAATTTCGGGAGCGTGTTTTCGGACGAAAACGACCAGCGCAACTTCCGAGATCCCGCTCATCCAGGAATAACAAATGAGTTGTGGGTCGAGCGAGAGCAAACCGTCGGGTTCCGTTGAATAGCGACTCGTGGTGGTCTTCCAGTCCATCAGGCAGTGCTGGCCATCGATCTCCCCGATGGCGTCAAGATACGAGACGAATTCGCTTCCACCGGGCAGCGGCCGCAGCATCTTGATTTGCAAGTTCGTCTTTGGATTTTGAATCCGAATTCGGTTATCCCGCGCAAATGTTTCGAGTAAATGGACGCCCTGGTGAAAGATGTGATCCCAGGTCTCTCCTTTGCGGTATTCAAAAGGAATATCGCGGTAGGCTTCCCATTCCCTGAAAAGCTGAGCAGCGCTGTCCTCTTCACAAAAGTAGGCACCCAAAGCCTTTTCAAAGCAGCGACCGAAAACCATAGCGGCCCGCGTCTCTTTTTCACGCCACCCATCCAGGTAACGGTAGCGGTAGCTGCGAGGGCAGCGCAGGTATTGGCTGATCTGTGTGTAGCTATAGACCATCACTACCTGCCTCCCCATTGCTGTGGGCCAGTGATGTGCAATCGAGAAGCTCCCAGTCTGCCTCAGGGGCGAAGGCCTCTAGGTTCTGGTAAGAGCGCCCATTCAGGGTTGTATAAGAGGTTCGGACGACCCCACGGAGATTGGAGAGAGCTTTTTCATCGACCTGATCATCTTTGAGTAGCTGCGCGTCGTAACCAAAATCTCGAAGAAACCGGTTGAGCTTCCAGAGAGCTCTTTCGGTGCAATACAATCGACCGGAGAAAAGCCGACCTTCGAACGGTTTAGGTTCCAAGATGACAAATCGGATTTCCACGAAAGGCTTTTGCGGATGCCATCGGTAATGAGCCCTGTCAACGCGAACAAGGAATAGTCCTTCGAGCTTGTCCTCGACTCCTCGATGATTCAGGTGCAGGCCCGGAAGCTGCCGTCTCATAACTTCACCTCCACAGGCTGTGCATAGGAATTGAGTTTGCAGACCAAGCCATCCCTATTTTCTTTTGCGGCGGTCGCAAGATGAGAGATAAAGGATTCAACCTGGTCGCGACTGGCGTCCTTGAGGGTGGGCGTGCCGCAGAACTCGGCGGCAAAAGCTTTCACGAGGATGGGGTCGAGGTTGTGCTGGCGGATCAAGACACACAACCGGTCGCGCAGCTTGGGTTGCCCGTTGCTAGACCCGTTCGAGTTAGTCGGCTTTGCGGGCTGGTTCTGCTCCCTTGGGGGACCGGGAGAACCGGTAAGCCAGCCCAGCTCCTCAACTGAACAAAGCCCGATACCGTAGGCCTTCCGCAGAGCATGATTGACAGCTCGGGTTTCGGCCACCCGCATCTCAGCGCCGCGGACTAGCGGGGAAACGTTTGAGGGGTTAGCATCCCCGTAGCCGACGAATCCTTTTGAACCACTGGCTTTATACACTGTGGCCTTGAAAATCCAACGGTTCTCAGCGGGGTCTGTAAGTTCCTTTTGCAAAACAGTTCTGATTCCCGAGCAGCGTCTCCGCTGGGCGATTCGGAGTAAGCCAGCGTGTGTTACATACCAGCGACCGTCCAGGAATTGGAGATCTCCCGCGGCGACAGAAAGGCCGTGCGCTGCGGTTAACTCCGCGAGGTTGTCCAGGGCAATTCTGGGAATAGCATCCCATATAGCTCGAGCGTGCTTTGCGTTAGAGAAAAAAGCGTTGCCCCGTCGCCTCGCGCGGTCTGACCGCGCGGACGAAGTCTTTCCAGCAGAATGAGCGTTTCGGTTCTTATGACTAAAGCGTTCAGATTGTCTAAGGCCGTTAAGATTGTCCTTGTCCATGAAACCTCCGTGAGACTTAGTAATACAAAGTATTACCTTCGCGTGCTGGCTTGTCAAGGAGAAAGTAAGTCGAAGAGTTTCTTGATGATAGGACGTCCTACGTTGTAATATCCGCTAGAGAAATGAAAGACACCACGATTTCACTAAAGATAGAACACGCCTTAAAGGCTAAGCTCCTCGCGTTAGCTAGGCAGGAAAACAGAAGCCTCTCCAACTTTGTTGAGAAGCTTCTTAAGGCGGAAGTCGCGAAATATGAGTTGAAGCACGGTCACCTCAAATCCGAGTAACTCCTTCATAAACCACCACCTCTCGAACTTGGATCCTCGCGGGAAGACCAGAAGAAGGAAACTTCCGGAACAGCCTCGCGCAGAGGCTTGGAAAAATGTCACGCCGAACACAAGCCAGAGAATCTCGTGTAACCCTGTAGCCCCAGAGAGGGTTCAGATCCCTCTTGACTTGAGCAGCCTTTGGGATAAAATGGCGAAGGAAAGGCGAACACGAGTTAGGGGAAGAAATGATTGTGCAACCTGGTTGCACGAAGAGTTTGAAAGAAGGCCTGAGAGGCTTTACTGTTGGTCGAAGGACTTTGTTTTCGCGTCGTTGTTTGATGGGCGGTGGCTTCCACGCTGACGATCGTAAATTATTACACGCGTGAGAGCTTGGCGATCGCTGTAGATCAGGACATCAAGGGGTACCGCGCTGAGTTGTAAAGACATCGGAGGCACGAGCTAGATGACCGGTTCCGCAAATCATCACAAATCTCAAACCCTCGCGATCGAGCCATCTGGCTCTAGTGGACTGGCCGACCGCAAGGCAAGCGGTACGCGAACGGGGCAGGGAAGACAGAGGGCGAGCCGCAACGCGACGAAGCATGGAGTATTCTCCAAAGTTGTCGTGCTCAACGGGGAATCCCGAGCCGAGTACCAGCGACTGTTGGCAGGGCCGTGGGAAGCTTTGCAGCCAGAAGGTGCGCTTGAAGAACTTTTTGTAGATAAGTTGGCGACGATTTCATGGCGCCAGCGGCGTCTGCTTTTGGCCGAGAGTGCCGAGATCCGGAAGAATATGGAATTTGTCGAATCGGATCAGCGCGATCAGGAGCGCGAAACGGCAGAAAGGGTCTGGAGTATGTCTGCCCTCCTGGGCGGCCGTGGGCTGATCGGGAACACGAACAATGGACATGTGCTCGAACGCTGCCTCCAGTTGCTGGCTATTCTGCGGAAGCGTATCGAAGAAGTCGGCTTCAAGCCAGATCAAGATGCCCCGATCCTACGAAAACTCTACGGCGATCGAGATGCAAGCCGCTTGCGTACTGATTTCTACGACACCTATGAAACTTTGTTGCAAGTTGCGCAGACTCCTGAAGAAGAGCTTAAGCGAAAAGGATATCGGTCGCTCTCGGAATGGCGCCAGATCATGTTAGAGAAAATCGACGTAGAAGTACGTCGCATCAAGCGCGATCACAAAGCACGCGTCTCTGTCGAGACCGCCCGAACTCAATTGGAAATAATGTCTCGCAATGTGCCTGACGGTTCAGCGCTCGATCGCCTGCTCCGCTACGAAGCAAGCCTCGAGCGGGCGTTCGACCGAACGCTAAGCCAACTCGAACGCCTACAACGGATGCGGTTGGGCCAGCCAGTGCTGCCCAAACTCGAGGTGCGCCATTCGCTGTCCTGAGGATCCATGGATGCGACTGAGTTGGGAGAACACTCTTCCTCACAAGCTAAGAGTGTTGCGGTGAGCGGGGCACTCCGACCTACGGCAGAGAGCCAGGCTGCTTATAGAAGTGGAGTAAGGTGGACCAGTAGCAGGGCAAACATTCGTGAAAATATATACTTGAAGTGTATATAATATTATTGTTATATTCTTTAAAAAACGAGCAGACCAGGCGTAGAGCTAATGCAGCCCTCAGTCTCCGCGAGGGCAAGACTGCAAAACGAACTTCGACAAGTCTATTGAATACAGAACCTTAGCCTTACAGAGACGTGGTTCAAACCCTCAATATTTGCGAAACCGCGAGGTATGTCGCGGCAAGTGGCTAACAATATCAGCGACAGTTGGTCCTCACTCGAATCCTAGTGGGCTGACCTGATCCCCAAAATCTGCCCAGAAGTATATGTGATTTTCGCCGAGACGAGCGGTTAGATCCCACCGCTGAGCCTTCAATTTGGTAGGAGCCCGTAAACATCAAGCTCGGTCTGTGTGCCCATGTAGACTTTGCCGTTGGCCACTGTGGGCACGGTGAACTTCACTGCCAACCCTGCTGCTTGCGAGCCGATGCTCGGGCTGGCGTACAAGAGGTTCTTTAGATTTGTCGCATCATATGCACGCAAAACGGCGTGGACGGATGGCGTTCCAGCTTCTGGCCCGACGTCGATCACCCAGACGATCC
>Ga0210402_10001252_pt1 | contig 26312 bp, 20 predicted proteins | sample IncBWC7MmetaG_FD_161055 | JGI IMG/M metagenome (GOLD analysis project Ga0210402, IMG submission 161055) | Forest soil microbial communities from Barre Woods Harvard Forest LTER site, Petersham, Massachusetts, United States - Inc-BW-C-7-M | ecosystem: Environmental > Terrestrial > Soil >... | reverse complement strand
TCCCGCCAGCGGAGGAGCAACGCGCTGAGCGAGTGATTCCTACGCCGACACTGTGCCAGGGCATCTTTCAATATGTGAACGGGGACGGCAGTGGAACCACGAACTGGGGCCCCCCGCAGCTTCAGCTGCTTGACCCTAATCGCATCGGAATCGATCTGGCAATGCTCGACCCGATCAATCACACCGGTTATCTCGACCGGACTTTCTGCACGGGTCAGACACCGACCAACGATCTTTCGGCGGGAGACCAGTTGAATTATGCCGGCTTCGTTTTCCGCGCACCCACCAAGCTTGATAACGACGTGTTCATAGCTCGCCTCGATTACCACCTCACCGCGAATGGCAAGCACAATCTGTTTTGGCGTGGGAATTTGAATGATTTGCGCAATACCGGAGCTCCCTTCTTGCCGGGTAAGTACCAGACATTGCCTGGCGAATTGAACCCGGGCGCTCCGATGCAAACAACTTCCGATCACAGCAAAGGCTTTGCCTTGGGATACATCGTCGTTCTCAGTCCAACGATGGTCAACTCCTTCCATTGGGGATACACGCGGCAAAGCTTTGGAGTTTTGGGCAACACCAACCAGCAGTGGAACACGTTTCTCGGTTTGGACCAGGGGATTAACTTCAGTCACAATTTCCAGTTGCCGCTGCACAACTTTGTCGACGACTTTACCTGGACCAGGGGGACACACTCATTTCAGTTTGGAACGTCAATAAAAATCGCCCGAAACCCGCGTACCAGCTTCTTGCACTCCAATACTCTGGCCCTTGGGACCACGAACTGGACCTCTCCGATCGGTTTTGCAGGCACTGTAACCAGCACGCTTGATCCGACGAACGTCACCGCTCACCCAGGGATTAGTGGGCCAGAGCCACTGACCGCAACGCAGTACGATCGTCCTTTGTTGTCCTTGTACGGGATGATCTCGGACGTGGTCGCGAACTACAACCTGGATCGCGGCGGCAACGTGGTGCCGGGATTCGCGTGTCCTGGCGGAACTTGTGGCGCCCCTGTCAACCGGCGCTATGGCCTCAATTCGTACGAGTTTTATGGCCAAGACACTTGGCGGGTTAAGCCGAATCTCACGGTGACTTACGGACTGCGCTGGTCGTTCTTTCCGGCGCCGTGGGAAACCAACGGCTTCCAGGCATCCACGACATTCGGACTGGGAAGTCAGTTCGCCCAGAACGTGAAGAACATGAACCAGGGGATTGGCTACGGCGCGATGGGGTCGATCGATTTCAGTCCGAGTGGTCCAGCAAACAACGGCCCGGGTTTCTATCCGCTGGAAAAAACGGATTGGTCGCCGCGAATCTCGATCGCCTACTCCCCGCGGTTCGATTCCGGTCCCTTCAGGAAAATCTTTGGCGACAATGACAAGACTGTCATCCGCGCCGGCTTCAGCCGCGTGTACGACCGCGCTGGATTCGCGCTTATCAATAGTTTCGACCAGATCGGCTCCGCCGGTTTCTCCACCACGCTCCAGAATGCTTGCTGCACGGCTGGTCAAACCAGCGCGGAGAACCTGCCGCGAATCACAGGCATCAATGCGATTCCGGTAAACAACTTCGATGGTTTTCCATTCCTGCAGCCGCCCCCACCGGCCCACTTCCCGCAAGTAACTGGGATCAACTCGCAGGCCAACCTGTGGGGAAACGACAACACGCTCAAGACACCACATGCCTATACCGTGGACTTTTCCATCGGACGCGAGTTGCCTCACCGGTTCTCGTTGCAGGTATCGTATGTAGGCCGCTTCGGCCACGACCTGCTTACCCAGCGCGATCTGACTCAGCCCTTGAATATCAAGGATCCGATGTCAGGGATCGACTACTACACGGCGGCATCGGCCTTGTCGAACCTGGCGAGAAAGATCGCGACGGACAATCTCGTTTGTGGAGGTAGCGCCAACTTTTACCAAGCCGTCATCATTGCCACCCCCCCGACTAGCGGACCCTGTGCGGGGCGCCCGTCGGATATCGCGAGTGTGACTGCCGGAGGGTCTGGCCCCAGGGCGCTCGGTCCCACAGCCCAATACTGGGTCAACATGTTACCTGCACTCCGGCCCGGTGCGACACAATACGACTCGTTCAGCGGTTTCGTCCCTGCCGCTGGGACGAGTGTAACGGATGGGCTGATACAGTCTGTCTTTGACCTGTACTACAACCCGGGGCTGTCGGTCATCGGAGATGAAATCGTCGGCTTGGCGGATATCGACCTGTATGGCGGGCTCGGCGACAACGCCGGCACAGGACCCTATTTCTTCAAAGGTCCTCGGACCTTAGCCAATGGCCCGGGCCAGTTCCTCAACAACCAGGCTATTTCCATGTATGGATGGAGCTCGACCGGAAGTTCCAGCTACCACGCGCTGCAAATCAACCTGAGGAAACAGGTCAGCCACGGAGTTCAGTTTGACATGAACTATACCTGGTCGAAGTCCATCGACATCACCTCGGCGGCATCGCGGGTGGGATTTTCGGTGTATGGCTATCAGAACATCGGCCTGGTCGGAAGCCGCGTGGCCAATGCTTTTTCCCCCAATCTGGCCCGCGCAGTGTCGGATTTTGATTCCACCCATCAGTTCAACCTCAATTGGGTTGCGGAGCTGCCCGTGGGCAAGGGTCGCGCCCTGGCCGGCAACGCCAGTGGTTGGTTGGACGCTTTCATCGGCGGCTGGTCGACTTCCGGAGTCGCTCGCTACACCAGCGGATTTCCCTTCAGCGTGGATGGTGGCCAGCGCTGGCCCACAGACTGGTTCCTGACAGCGGTGACGCAGATGACTGCGAAACCCAAAACAGGTACCTTCAAGAAAGCGGGGAGCGTCAACCTTTTTGCCGATCCCGCCACGGCTCAGCAGGACTTCACCTTGCCGCTTCCCGGTGGGGTGGGCTCGCGCAACGTCTTGCGCGGGAACGGGTACGCTGATTGGGACATGAGCCTTTACAAGAGCTGGAAAATGCCCTACCGCGAGACTCACAGCCTGCAATTTCGCTGGGATGTGTTTAACGTGACCAATCTCACACGCTTCAATGCTCAGTCGGTGGGATCGTCGTCTCTGCTGACCTCACTGACGCAGTCACCGAATAATTTCGGCGCGTATACCAGCCTGCTGACTCAGCCGCGCGTGATGCAGTTCGCGTTGCGGTATGAGTTCTAGTTGGGGTCCGGGAGACTTTTTCCGACTTCACAAAGACCGGAATCGGTTCTTGACTTCGCTGACAAATTCGACAAATTTGGGATGCGTGATGATCTCGGGATGCCAGCACAGATCACGCTCAATCAGGTCGTAAGTCTCCACGATGTGTGAGCCGGGCACGGGATTGCCCTGTGTGTCATGGTCGCGTCCCATCAACCACAGGTGGTCCGCAACCGAAGCGGCTGCGGTTACATCGTGAGTGACGACGATGATGGTGTTCAGTTCATCCATGTTGGCGACTTTCTGGATCAGCGCGCCGGTTTTCTCCAGCATCAGTAAGTCCAGCCCGCTGAACGGCTCGTCCATCAGCAGGAAATGATCCGAACACAGGATCTGCTGGATGATCGCGCACCGCTGGCGCTGCCCGCCTGATAACTGGACCGGGTAAAGCCGCGCCTTGTCGATCAGTTCAAAGTCGTTCAAGTACTGCATCACTTTATCGCGCGCGACCTTGTCGTCTTTCTCTTTTCGGCTCGCAGCCAGAAGCAGATTCGAGAGCACGGTGCGGTGCTCGAACAAGGGATAATCTTGGGCGACGACCCCTACTTCCCCGGGTTGAACCGGGCGGTCAAGATCGTTTACGGTCACACGCCCTGAAGTCGGCGGATTCAGACCTGCAATGATGCGGAACAACTGTGTCTTTCCAATGCCGCTTGGACCCAGGAAACCAACAACCTGACCCTGCGTACAGTCCGGCCGGATAATATTTTTGATCTCTGCGCTGACGTTCTTGAGGATGGGCCGGCCATCATACTCAAGAGAAACATTCTCGATCTTCAGCAACGTCTTGCCGTAGGTGTGCGAAATCATAGTCTTGTCTTTAACGCCAGCCGTTCCCGTTCAGAATGTCAGGTCCCCGTTATTTACGCTCCAACGTCAGATCAGCATAAGGGCAAAAAATCTTTCGCAACACGCCTATCGCATAGTCCTGCGCCAAACCGAGCACCAGGATGGTCAGTTGAATGGCAAAGACGGCGCTCAGGTGGAAGTGCTTGTTCTGATTGAGCAGCATGGCGCCCACTCCGCCTTCGGAACGAGAGATCCCCTCCACCATGGTCAGCATCATCCAGCCCATGGCCGCGTTCTGGCGCAAAACTTCAAAAGCCTTGTCGGCCTGGCCCAAAATAATTACTTCGTAAACCACGCGCCACTCGCCCATGCGCAGGGTCCGCGCCAGGTCGAACTTTTCTTTGGGAATGCTGGCCACGACTTCCGCCATGCCAGTGACGAAAAACACGGAAACCGAGAACACCAGCAGGAACAATTTCAGCTCATGGCCAGAGGTCGCCATCAGGGTAAAAAAGAACGTGAGACCGACCATCGACAAAAAACGCAATTTGCTGAGCAGTGCCACCACAGGACGAAAGAACGGGATCACCGTCAGATAGGCCAACAGCAGGGACAGAACTGCCGAGATTGCGATGGCTTCAATGTTCAGGAGGAAGCTGGTAATCAGTTCGCCGCCCAGGCCTTCAAACCACAAGTCGCCCAGCGCCTGGAAGACTTCTTTGGGCTTGGGCAGGAAGACCGTGGGCGAGAAGATCCAAATTGACAGCAACATCAGCAACTGAAATCCAACCAGCCACCGAAGTGTCCCTTTGGAGATGACTCGGTTGGGTGCTAAGAGCTGAATTGCCTCATTCATCTGGTCTGTCCGCCATGGTTACGCTGTCTCCGCGCTCTTAAAGGAAAGGGGAGGGCAACCGATCCTCCCCAACTCTCTTAGAAACCAAATCAGCTACCGAGCAGAGTAATCTCTACCCGCCGGTTGGCTGCCTTTCCAGCGACGGTTTCGTTCGTCGCAACCGGTTTCTGGGAGCCGTGGCCAGCAATCCGAAATCGGCTGTCTGGGAAGTTCCTCGGAGCGTGCTTCTGCAGCCAATCCTTCACCGCAGTGGCACGCGCATCTGATAGAGCCTGGTTCACTTCCTCGCTTCCGGTATTGTCGGTGAAACCGTCTACTTGAATGAACAAACCGGTAATCGCCAGAGAGTCCTTCAACTCCTGCATGGTGCGAGCACCTTCGGACGTAAACGTTGCCTTGCCCGTATCGAAGTTGATCGAGTACGAACGCTTGGAAACCACCGGCCCGGTTTCGTTGGCGGCATATTGCGGCGTCTCGCTTTCAGCGCCTCCGCTGGTCATGCGAGCCTGCGCGCCGGTGATGAATGACTTGTCCTCAATGTCCTTCACATCGGGGATCGGCGTATCTTTGAAAAGCGCGGGATACTGCTGCGTGGCAATGTTGCCGAAGACGGTGTACGTCGAGCGGAAATTGTCGTTGGTTCCGGGCTCGAGGCCAAACAAGATGAGATTGTCCGCCAGATTGTTCACGGTCGAGCCGCCCAGTTCCACTTTCAATCCCTGAGCATCGCTTTCGGTTACACCTTTGTAGTATTTGTACCAGTACGCCTCGTCCTGGTCGCTGTAGACCTTGGCGCTGATGGCGGAAGCCTTGTGCAATACCTGGTCAAAGGCCTTCACCTGATCGCCGCCCTCGAAAGTGGCTGCCAGCATTCCTTCAATCTGTGGACGGTTCCGTTCGAAGAAGTTCTTGGGCCCGACGATCACATCGGGCATCTGCGAACGATACTGCTTCGAGCTAACCACCTTCACAAGCCCGCCCTTGCCCTTTGCGACCGTCACGTCGCCCGGCGTCCAGGTCACAACGGCGTTGACGCACACATGCTTGGTCTCGCCCGTAAGGTGGCCGTCTTTCACCACCTTGCGATCGTCGCACTTTCCCGCAACGTAATCAGCGGCGGCCACATTGTAGTCAGAGGCGTTGATCCAGTTCACTGCGTCCGGATCGTAGGTTTTTTCATCCGGATTGTTTTTGATGCCATTGTCGCCTTCCCACTTCTGGGCGATGTTCCAGTCGCCGTCGCGCAGCACGCCCTCGACCAGCAAACCTTTCGCTGCCTGAGGATCGCGCTTCACTTCGGGCGGCGCCATAAAGGAATCCTCACCGCGGCTATAGCCTGTCGCGCCGATGACCTTGGCCTGGAAATCGGGTCCGAGCTTCTTCAACTGTGGGTTGATGGCCGCCAGAAACTGGCCGGAACCGTCACCCATGATCAGCACGAAGTTGGCGCCATTGGAACACTGCGACGACCCATTCGAGATTTCTCGAGCGCAGGCAATCAGATCCTCCTGCATTTTGCCGGTGTCGTCCTGTCGAATCAGCATCAGGTTGACGCCATGCTTCTCCATCAGCGAGCCCTTGGTCGTAGACGCGCCGCCGTTGGCGTAGATCATCCCGATCTGAGCGTTCCATTCCCAAATCTCACCGCGAATCAAAGTGGACGGCACGCTCGCGGGACTGGATGTAGGGAGCGTAATCGGCTCAACGTTCTGCACCATCGCCTCTTTCACGTCAGGCAAGATAGCCTTCTCCGGCACCAGTGCCTTCATCACGCCCGGAGTTGGAATCCAGCCAAGCTCCGCGGCTTTGCGCAGCCCAAAGACAAAGAGCACTACCAGCAGGATGATCAGGATTACTTTCGGGCCAGTCTTCAGACGTGCCATAGTGAACGTTTCCTCCCCGTGTACAGCCTGTTCTGGATCCCCAGCACCTTATTGATTACTCAAAATTGATTACTCAAACTTCGTTACTTGAACATGTCGCCATAGTCGCCCGCGCCCCGAGCTGTGGTGGATGTCTCGGCGGACTTCTTTACTGGAACCGGTACGGGCGTAGCGGATGCGCCCGGCAGCAGGAAGGCCGTATCCGAGTCTCCTGAAGTAAGCAACTTCTGTTCGTAAGCGTCGAGTTTCTGCAGAGCTTCTGTTTCGACCGCTCCATTTTCCAGGTCGATCGTGTCCATGAAATTTTGTGCCAGGCGTTGGAAATCTTCCATTTCGCCCAGTTTGCGTCCCGCCTCTTCGGCCAGGTGCTCCATGGTCGCGTTGTACAACTCCCGTTCGTCGCCATTACCCTTAATGACTGCCATGGCGGTGCGATAGGCGCGGTAGGCGGAATTGATCGTCTTGTACTCAATCTCCGATTGCTTAACTTCATTGTCGGTATCTTCAATATAGAAGTCGATGTGAACCGCCCATTTACTGAGCAGGTCATAAATGTTCTGTAGCTTCCCCAGTAGTTGCTGATAGCTAAGGTTCGACTTTTCCAGCCGCCCCGCCTGATTGGCCTTCGCCTTCATCTGCAGCGCCATGCGGAGCTGCTCATTCTGATCCGCGGTTGTGGTCGCTACTTTCTTGGCATGCGCGGCCATGCGCATGTTCTCGTTTGCCAGTTCGTGATTCTTGTCGATGATGTCTTTCAAGTACCGGATTTGCCCGCTGACATTGCTGATCTGCTGGTTCATCACGTCGCGCCGCTTCCGCATCTGCGACAGGTGATCTTTTAGAATGCCGATCGGGTCAATGTTGATGATCATCCCGGTGAGCCATCGCATCAGCAACCGAAACAACAAGTGCGTGCGGCTGCTGAACAATACGAACAAAACGGCCGCCAGTATCAGCGCCAGGAAAACCATGTGGAGAGTGTCAGCCAGCATCGACACGATGAACGGCACGATCATTCCCCACCCGTAGACGAGCGCCCCAGCGAGAATGGCGAGGGCGATCATGCCGGTCTTGCCTTCCGGGCGAGACCAGAACGACTTGAGGTCCTGGCCGAGGCTAGTGGGAGTTGCAGGCGTTAAACTCATAGTTTCCTCATCCTTGGAGAAGACTTACGCACTTAGCCTTTTCCTGATCGATCTCAACCGCCCGGCGCTGAGCCGCAATCGTAAACTGTGACTCCGCATGCTGGATCTTGCCTTGTGCTTCCACCAGGTCTGTCGACATTTGTGACAGCTGCTGCTGGAGTTGGGCAATCTCCTTCTGTTTTGCAGCAATCGCATCGGTCATCTCTTGTACTTTCTTCTGGCGATGCGCAATTTCCTGATCTTTAGTCGCCTCGGCCGTTGCGGCAAACGCTTCCTGCTCGTTCTGAAGTGCGACCTTCAGACCATCAAACGTAGCCAGAATTTTCTCTTGTGTCAGACCTTCCTGTGCTCTTGCCTGAACGACCGCCGTCTTGAATTTTGTACGCTCATCCATGGCGGGAATCGCGGACAAGGGATCCAGATACTTACGAATCGTCGCGGCCACTGCTGTCGCCTGGAAATCCGTTCTCGCCAGGATTTTCTTGTAAACGTGTTCCGTCTCTTCACCGAACGACTGATACGACGCGCTGGCTGCGGGAACCGCCGGGACCGATTCGCCGACCGTCGCCGGAGGGTTGGAAGCCTTCGCCTCAGAATGAGCTTGGTTTGGCGCGGACGCTTTCGGGTCGGGTTCGTCTTCAATGATGGCGTGTTTGATAGTGTCGATAAACTTGCTCATTTTGTTGCGAACTCCTTCGTCATGTGCCGTCCGAAATTGAAAAGTCTGACTGTCCGGCATTTCCTCCCGAGGACGGTTGCCTACGTGGCAAGCAAATGCAAATCTAAGTCTTTTGTTAACAGTATCCTGCCGAAAGTGCCCGTTCGGCTACAGTGATGTTGGGGCAGGTGCCTGCTCCATCAATGGGGGTTATCCCCCCGGAACACCAATACCTCGCATCCAAAGGATGCTATGTCTCACCGACACCGATGTCAACGTTTGGTCTATCGCGCATATTGCAGATCGCAAATTACTTAGGAAGAATTGCGATGAGAAGAAGATGCCAAAAAAAGCCGGGGGGGAAGAGACCCAGACAGTGGGAGTTCGCTCCATATTGCAGGGGAATCGGAATCAGTTGGTATTCTTCGCCGGACGGGATCGGAGAGAGCGGGCAATCAATCCCAGTCCCCCAACCAAAAGCACCAGCATGACCATGGTTTCGAAGAGACTCGCCGGCTGAAAGAAGATATGCATGTTGGCAATCACCCCGGCGAGAATGAAGAGCGCCCCCGACACAGTGAGCAACCATCCGATTGTGCTGCGACCATTCCAGAACAATATCCCCACTCCAAACAGCATGGGCACAAGCGTGATACCAAACGTGTTTGTGCCGTAGAAGCTCCAGTAAGAGCCAACCACCTTCACTTGGTTGGCGATGAGGTATCCACCGACACAAGTCATGATGAAACCGAGCACGAAATGCCCAAGTCCACCGGGCGTGCCGCCCACATCGCGAAGAGACCGGTCGTCCATCCGCTTGAGGATATCAGACCCGCTAGCTCACACAACATCTAATCGATAGAGTCAGGGACTCTTCATATTGCGACGGGCAGAGACTGTACTGCGTACCCATTTCGCGATCTTTGCGAGGAGTGGGCCGCAGGGACGCCTGCGGAGGAGGGGTTGGTTCTCAAGGGGTGGGGGGTGGACCTTCATCTTGAGGACTTGTCAGTCGTTGACTATCACAAGACCCGGTTCGCCGACAGTGTAAGTGCGGTAACTACTCCAACGCCATAGTTCCGGCGAGGTCACGGCTCCGCGGCTGACCTGGTTATCGTGATGTAACATAGCCTCTCGATTCGCTTGCGTCCTGTCCAGGTAACCATTACACGGGATGAAATACAGTTCGTTGTCCCTTGGTTACAGCACATCACTAACGGAACAAACAGGAAGGCAGTTCTCGCCATTTATCCCACCGGCAAGGTGAAGTAGAAGGCTGAGCCGTGTCCCAGCTGGCTGGTTACTCCGATGTGGCCACCGTGGGCTTCAACGATGGCTTTGCAGATCGCCAGTCCCATTCCCGTGCCGTGCACGCGGACGCGCTGGTTCTGGCCACGATAGAACTTCTCGAATACCAACGCCTGTTCGAAGTCGTCGATGCCGGGGCCGCGATCGGCCACGCTGGTGGTGAGCGTTCGGCCCTTCACTTCGGCGGTGATACGGATCAAGGTGTCGGGACCAGAATACTTCGCGGCATTCTCCAGCAGATGCACGAGCACTTCCCGGATGCGGCCGGCGTCCATGCGCGCGGGGGCGAGATCGGCGGGAATTCGGATTTCGAGCGGATGCGAGCCGAGCAACTGCTTCAACTCTTCGGCAGCCGATTCAGCCACTTCGCGGATACTGGCCGGCTCCAGCTTGAGTTCAACCTTGCCAGCATCGAGCTGTGCCATCTCGGCGGCTTCCCCGATCAGCCGGTTCAGGCGGTCACTTTCTTCGTTGATGACAGTCAGCAGTTCTTCCTTTTCCGGGGCGGAGAGACTCGGGCTGGCGAGCAGCGAGGTGACCGACGCCTTAATCGCGGTTAGGGGAGTGCGGAATTCATGCGTGACTGAATCGAGCAGAAGAGATCGCATCTGTTCGCTCTCGCGCGCCGCTTCGGCACGGCTCAGTTTTTCGATCGCACCCGCGCGTTCCACGGAAATGGCAATCAGGCTGCTGATCGCGTCCAGAGTCTGGCGGGACAGGAGCGGCCCGGCGATGCCCATGGTTCCGACCGTGCGCATGCCCATTTTTAGCGGCATGAACGCGACCTGATTCGCGTGGTCGATACGAGGTTCGCCGCGCAGGCAGCAGAGCTGGAGATCGTGTGCTTCGAGTCCGTCGATCTCTGGGCCCGACCGGTAAATGTCAGTGCGGTTGGCGAGGAAGATGGCTGCTGAGCGCACGACGAAGGAATCGACGATGTAGCGTGGAATGGCATTCAGCAATTCGGCAGCGTTGTCACTCGACAACAGCAACTGGCTGAAGCCGTAGAGCCGCTCAAGTTCGTGGCGGCGTTCGTTGGCGTTGCGCGCTTCGCGTCCGGCGCGCTCGGAGAGTTCGCTGGCGGTCACGGCGGTAATCAGAAACGCGAACAGCGCGACCCAGTTCTGCGGATCGGCGATGGTGAATGTCCCGACCGGCGGCAAAAAGAAATAGTTGAAGGCCAGCGTGGCGATCACGGCCATGAACACCGCCGGACGGAGCCCCCAGAAGGTAGAGATTGCCAGCACTCCGAGTAGAAAGGCCAGCGCGATGGTGGTGGGGTTCACGCCCCTGAGACCGCGACCGAGCAGAGTGACCCCGACGACGGACAATATCGCCAGGCCATAGCCCAACGGCGATCGGAAGGCGGGTTTCACGACCCGATTGTATCCGACATCGACAAAGACGAAAGTCTCAACGACAATAAACGCGATGCCTGCGGATCCCGGACAGAAGACTCCTGAGCAATGGCTGGAAGAGGCCGCTCCAGCAAAAAAGGGAGGCGTGTTCAAGCTCTTCCTCGGCTATGCGCCGGGCGTCGGCAAGACTTACAGCATGCTGAGCGAAGCCATTCGCCGCTACAGCCGCGGCGAAGATGTGGTGATCGGCGTTGTGGAAACCCACGGCCGCAAAGCCACCGCCGAGCTGATGGGGAACCTGGAAATCGTCCCGCGCAAGGAGATTGAGTACCGGGGCGCGCTGTTTGAAGAAATGGATATCGATGCCATCCTCGCGCGCAAGCCGAAGGTCGTCCTCGTCGACGAACTCGCCCACACCAATATCGAGGGCAGCAAGAATCGCAAGCGTTACGAAGACGTGTTCGAGCTGCTCGATGCCGGGATCGACGTGCTGTCGACGATGAATATTCAACACCTGGAGAGCGTGACGCCGACTGTGCAGGGCGTGACCGGAATCCAGGTTCGCGAGACGGTGCCTGATTGGGTGCTCCAGCGCGTCAATGAAGTCGTGATGACTGACCTGACTCCCGAGGCGCTCCAGAACCGCATGCGGCGTGGGGATGTCTATCCGCAGGAACGCGTGGGCCGCGCGCTCGATAATTTTTTTCGCGAGACCAACCTGATCGCCCTCCGCGAGCTGGCGTTGCGTCAGGTGGCGCACGCGGTTGACCGCAGCCTCGAACAACACCGCGACAAATTGCCGCACGAGCGGGCGGTCGCCATCCGGGAGCGGATTGCCGTGTGCATCAGTTCCAATCCGGCGGCGCAGTACCTGATCGCGCGCGGCGCGCGCATGGCGCAGGCCATCGACGCCGAGCTCTTCGTCGTGTATACCGACATGGGTCAGGACACCAGCGAGGCCAATCAGAAAACGCTGAGCGCGAATTTTAAGTTCGCGGAGAACGTAGGCGCGACGATTGCGCGCGTGCCAGGCAAGTCGGTCGCCGAGGCGGTGGCGGAATATGTCCACGAAAAACACATTACGCACGTGGTGTTTGGGCGGTCCGCCACGCGCGGATGGAAGCGGTATTTCTACCTGTCAGCGATCCATCAATTCCTGCGCGACGCCCCGGAAGTGGACGTTCACATCGTGACGCAGGAGCCCAGTTGAGTCCGGGCATGGGGGAACCGAAGCGCATTCTCGTAGTGGACGACGAACCGCAGATCACGCGGGTGCTGCGCACTTCTCTTACGAGCCACCGCTATGACATCCGCGTCGCCAACGACGGCGAGACCGCTCTCGAGATCATGAAAGATTGGACGCCGGATCTCGTCATCACCGACCTGGCGATGCCGAATATGGATGGCCTCGAACTTTGCCGGCAGATTCGCGCCAAGAGCCAGATTCCGATCCTGGTCCTCTCGGTTCGTGGAGAAGAACGGACCAAAGTCAAAGCGCTGGATGCAGGAGCCGACGATTACATCACCAAACCTTTCGGCATTGAGGAACTGCTGGCGAGGGTTCGCGCTCATCTTCGCCGCGTGCGGCCGGAAGGGTCTGAAGACACGGCCATCGAATTGGGCGATTTTCGGATTGATCCCGGCGCTCGTACAGTTCATGTCAAGGGTCGACTCGTGCATCTGACGCCGAAGGAGTTCGATCTGCTCGTGTTCATGGCGCGTCGCGCGGGCAAAGTCATCACCCATCGTGCGCTTCTCGGCGCAGTGTGGGGCGGAGAGAGCACCGAGCAGGTGGAATATCTGCGCGTGTTCGTCGGCCAGTTGCGTAAGAAGCTCGAACCGACCGCGTCGTCTCCGCGATATATCGTCACTGAGCCCTGGATCGGATACAGATTCCAGCCGGGCGAGTAACTTCCTCTCTCTCCGCTCCGCTTCCTTAACAAACCGCCTACGAAACCTTTATTCAATCCTTATGGCCCCGGCTATCCAATGCAGTGAGGTTGGATAAGAGAGAATCCACCCGAGAGGCTAAACAAAATATGTCGTCCATTCAGAATGTGTCTCCGGAAGAACTGGTGAAGCTTTTCCACCATTATCAGGAAGCACTCGCGAGCGATTTCGACTGTCAACCAGGGGAAGAAGCTGCGCATTCCTGGGAGGAAACTCCCCCGAACCAACGGAAACTGAGGATCGCCGCGGCACGGCTGGCGCTGCTGGATCTGGCAGACACCTCGGCGCAGGACACGGCGAGTCGCGAATATTACGCAACACAGAGAAGCGGAATGGGGTTGCTGAATCTGCTGGAACTGTCGGCCAAGTCTGAACAGGACAGACCGAATCATAAATACTATGCGAAGCCGGGGGAAGCGGAATGGGGTTCGTGAGCTTCCGAGCAGGACCGCTCGGGAAGCCGTGCCTTGCGTGATACGACACTGACGGTCTTCGGCCGGTCAGAAAGCAAGTCGCGGCCGGATTCGGGCCTGCGGCCACCCTCGGCACCCACACACGCAGGCCCGAACCTCCTAGGAGATTTGGATATGGCAACTTCGTTGAGCGTGGGACAACTCACGTCGCGGCTCGGGGGCCCTGCTGCAGGGGCCGCCGGAAAGCCGGGACGAGACCCACAGGGACATTATCGTGAATGGTGATTTTCGTATCGACAATCAGTCTCGCTCGGTCACGGTTCGCGGCCGGGAACTCGTCCTTACTTCAGAAGAGTTTGACTTGCTGGTGTTTTTGGTGGGACATCCCCGGAGGGTGGTCACGTCGAAGACCCTTCTGAGCACGCGCCGTGGTGCTCATGAAGTACGGCAAACGCAATTTCTGCGAGTGCTGACTACCTTGCGAGAGAAACTCGAGGCAGTGGCCGGACGAGAGGGCTACATCCGGACCGAACCTTGGATCGTCTATCGATTTGACCCTGGATAGTAACTTTTTCAGTTTGTCAGCACTTTAAGCCCTTACGAAAACTTTATGAGGCGCTTACGCGATCTTTATCGGCAGGCGTGTGCAATGAAGAGTTAATCCAGACAAGGCCTGATTTGCACAGGGCGCCATCATGGTTTTCCTGCTGGTAGTAGTTCTCCTGGTGTCCGTCGCTTTCTTGCTGTACTTCCTGACAGCCCTGGAAGTGGAAGGCCGACACCGGGACAGTGAAAGGATGAATATGTGTAAGAAAACACGATTTTTCGCAACCGAAAGTGGTGTTGCGGTCTCCAAGCCAGAGACGGGGGGCCTGCCACGAGACGAGCCCCGATTCCGTGGAGAACGAACTATGCGAATCCTAGCAGCAGTAGTTGCGATTAATCTTTGTGCCCTCCCGCTTCGCGCTCAGGGAACGGCCGGCGAATCGAATGCGGCGAGCGCGGATGAAATGCGCGAACTTCGCCAATTGGTGCAAGAACTCAAGGCGAAAGTTGATCGCTTGGAACAGAATGCCCCGCGCCAGCCGGCTACCCAGAACACACCCGGCGAACTGAACGCGGACCCAGTCGTCCCACATGAAGCATTAGTGGCGGAAACGGGCGCCGCTTCCTCACAAGCCACCCTGCCCGAAAAGCCGAAAAAAGCCGAGCCGTTCGCTTTCGCCGACTGGACCTGGCTGACCGGCAACCCGCGGACGAAAACGCCGGCCTTCGACAGCCCATTCTTTACTCCGGAAATCCGCGCCGATGTGGACTATGTCTTTGATTTCCGCCGCCCCAAGGACGACACCATCGGCGGTTCCAGCGAAATCTTCCGCACCCACGAGATCCAGGTCACACAGCTGGGCGTCGGCGGCGACTTCCATTTCGATAACGTGCGCGCGCGCGTGATGACGCAGTTCGGCATGTATTCCTTCACCACGCCGCGCAATGATGCCAGCCCCTCGCGCGGCCAGTGGAACCTTGATGGTGCGTATCGCTATCTTTCCGAGGCCTACGGCGGGTATCACTTCAACGCCATGCACGGCATCAACGTCGATGCCGGCATCTTCATGTCGTATATCGGACTGTTCAGTTACTACAATTTCGACAACTGGTCCTATCAACCGTCCTACGTATCTTCGAATACGCCGTGGTTCTTCAACGGCGTGCGCGTGCAGATGTTCCCCACGGAGAAGCTGAAGATCGAGCCGTGGTTCATCAACGGCTGGCAGTCGTATGGTCGATTCAATGGCAGGTCAGGTGTTGGAGGCCAAATCCTGTGGCGGCCGACCAACTGGATGTCCATCGTCTCGAACAACTACGGCGTGGGAGCGGACGCTCTGGGCATTCCGACTCGGACTCGTATCCACACTGACAACAGCATTCAGATTAAATATCTGGATCGCCCGGGAGCATTCCTGGACAAGGCCGCGTTCTCGTTGACCGGAGACGCCGGCTGCGAATCCGGCGGGGGGGTCGCATGCCTGGGCAACGCCGTGAAAATCATCAACGGTGAGCGGGTTGTCTATCCCAAACAGAGCTTCCTTGGCTTCATGGCTTACAACCGTTTCTGGTTCCACAACGACCGCTACGGCCTAACCATCGGTGGCGGAAAAATCAACAATCCGGGACGATATCTGGTGCTGTTGCCGCCTATTAATGGTGCGACCGCGGCCTCGGGAACTCCTTATTTCACGGAGAATCCAGGCGACAAGTTCAAGGCCTGGGATGCTTCCCTGACTTGGGATTACATGCCCAGCCAGTACATTACGTTCCGCACGGAATATAACTACCGCGCCGCCAATGTCCCTTATTTCTCGGGAAGAGGTGGCATCACGCCTCCGGGCGGCAATCAGGGGCCCCCGGGATCTGTCGTGGACGGATTCACTCCGGACCTGGTCAAGGATGAAGCTCGCGTCATTGGAGCCATCCTGGTCAAGTTCTAACGAAAAGGAAATGCCATGCAGGATCTGATCTTTGTTCTCGTATCGGTCGCATTCTTCGTTGCGTCGATTGGCTACGTGACGTTCTGCGACCGCTTGAAGTGAGGAGACTTCTATGGGCGTGGCATCCGTCATCGTGCTGGTGATCAGCGTTCTCACCATTGTGTACTTGTTTTACGCATTGTTGCGTCCGGAGAAATTCTGACATGACTATCAACGGATGGCTGCAGATCCTGCTGTTCCTGGCATTGATCTTCGCGGTCACAAAGCCACTCGGCCTCTTCATGGCGCGTGTCTTCAATCGGGAAAAGACGTTTATGGACCCGGTGCTGCGCCCGCTGGAGCGGTTGCTCTATCGCGTGAGCCGCGTCGATGAAACGCACGAAATGCGCTGGACGGAATATGCCGTCTCGATGCTGCTGTTCAGCGTGGTGTCGATGCTCGTCCTCTACCTGATCCAGCGCGTGCAGGGATTTCTGCCGTTGAACCCGCAGAAGTTCGGCGCTGTAAATCCGCCGCATCTCGCGTTCAACACCGCCGCGTCGTTCACCACCAACACGAACTGGCAGGCCTACTCGGGCGAGTCGACGATGAGTTACTTCACCCAGATGGCTGGCCTTGCCTATCACAACTTCATTTCGGCGGCGGTGGGCATCGCCCTTGCAATTGCGTTCATCCGCGGGATCGCGCGCCGCCAGATGGAGACCATCGGCAATTTCTGGGTCGACATGGTGCGCGCCTGCCTGTGGGTGCTGCTGCCATTTTGCATAGTGGGAGCGCTCGTGCTGGTTTCACAGGGCGTGGTTCAGAATCTTCGCCCGTACGATCACGCAACACTCGTCGAGCCCCAGCAGGTACAGGTCACCGGTGCCGACGGAAAAACGGTCACAACGACGGTAACGGAACAAGTGATCGCACAGGGTCCAGTGGCGTCGCAGGAAATCATCAAGGAATGGGGCACCAACGGCGGCGGTTTTTTTAATGCCAACAGCGCGCATCCGTTCGAGAATCCGACGCCGCTTTCCAACCTGATTGAGTTGTTCTGCATTTTCTCAATCGGCGCGGGGCTTACCTACACTTTGGGACACATGACTGAGTCGCCGCGACATGGCTGGGCCGTGTGGGCGGCGATGGCGATTCTGTTTCTCGCCGGCGTGACGGTCACATACTGGGCGGAAGCGCACGGCAATCCTCTTCTGCATGGAGTGGACCAGCGCGCTTCGCTCACCCAAGCCGGCGGCAACATGGAGGGCAAGGAAGTCCGTTTCGGCATTGCCAACTCCGCGTTATTCGCGACTGTCACCACCGATGCCAGTTGCGGCGCCATCAACGGCTGGCACGATTCCTATACTCCGCTGGGCGGGATGGTTCCTCTGGTCAATATCATGCTGAGCGAAGTGATCTTCGGCGGCGTGGGTGCGGGCATGTACGGCATGCTGATTTACATCGTGCTCGCGGTATTCATTGCAGGATTGATGGTCGGACGTACTCCGGAATATCTCGGCAAGAAAATCGAAGCCTACGACGTGAAGATGGCAATGCTGGTGGCGCTGGTTTTTCCGTTCGTGATTTTGTCGTTCGCGGCCGTCTCCAGCGTGAAAGGCTTCGGTACATCGAGTATCGCCAATCCCGGCCCCCACGGTCTCAGCGAAATCCTCTATGCATACGTTTCAGGTGCGGGCAACAACGGCTCGGCATTCGGCGGCCTAACCGTCAACACGCTCTGGTATGACGTGACGATTGGCATCACCATGCTGGCTGGGCGTTTTCTGATGATCATCCCCATGCTGGCGATTGCCGGAAATCTCGCGCGCAAGAAATATGTTCCGCCGTCGCTGGGAACGTTCCCAGTGACCACGCCGCTGTTCAGCGTGCTACTGATGGGCGTGATCATCATCGTGGGCGCGCTTACATTTTTCCCGGCACTTAGCCTGGGGCCGATTCTTGAACACCTGCTGCTGAACGCGGGCAGGACTTTCTAAGGACACCAAACATGGCAAAACGAACCGCTGCGATCTGGGAATGGAAGATAGCGCGACGCGCACTCTGGGACGCGGTTGTGAAACTAAATCCCAAAAAGATGATGGGTAATCCCGTCATGTTCGTGGTGGAGATCGGCAGTGTGATCACGACCGCGCTGCTGTTCAAAGGTGGCGCTGATTTCAAGTTCAATCTGCAGATCACGCTCTGGCTGTGGTTCACCGTACTGTTCGCGAACTTCGCCGAGGCGATGGCGGAGGGCCGCGGGAAGGCGCAGGCCGATACTTTGCGCAAGGCGCGGTCCGAGACCACGGCCAATCGCCTGAAGGACAACGACAAGGTTGAAAAGGTCGCGAGCTCGACGTTACGGACTGGCGACCTGGTGCTGGTGTCGGCGGGGGAGTTTATTCCTTCCGACGGCGAGATCATCGCCGGCGTGGCGTCGGTGGATGAATCGGCCATTACGGGTGAATCCGCGCCGGTGATTCGTGAGGCAGGCGGCGATCGCTCGGCGGTAACGGGCGGAACGAGAGTGTTGTCGGATCAGATCCGCGTCCGCATCACCTCGAACCCCGGCGAAACATTCCTCGATCGCATGATCGCGCTCGTGGAAGGTGCGGAAAGGCAGAAGACTCCCAACGAGATCGCGCTCAACATCCTGCTCGCCGGACTGACCATCATTTTTCTGCTCGCTGTCGTCACCTTGCAGCCGTTCGCCATTTACTCCGGATCGCCGCAGACCATATTCGTGCTGGTCTCACTGCTGGTCTGCCTGATCCCGACCACGATCGGCGGGCTACTCTCCGCGATCGGCATTGCCGGGATGGACCGGCTAGTCCAGCACAACGTGCTGGCGATGTCCGGGCGCGCGGTAGAAGCTGCCGGCGACGTGAACACGCTGTTGCTCGACAAGACTGGCACGATCACACTCGGCAACCGGCAGGCGGCGGAGTTTATTCCGGCTCCCGGAATCACTGAGGCCGAAATGGCTGACGTCGCACAGCTCTCCTCGCTGGCCGATGAAACGCCCGAAGGCCGCTCGATCGTCGTGCTGGCGAAAGAACGCTACAGCCTGCGCGGACGCGAACTGTCGGCCCACGAAGCTGTGTTCGTCCCCTTCACCGCCCAGACGCGCATGTCGGGAGTGAACATGGACGGCCGCGAAATCCGCAAAGGCTCGGTTGACGCGATCATTAAGTATCTTGAGCAGCACGGTACGACATTGCCGAAGGAAATTCAGGCCAGCGTGGAACTGATTGCACGCTCGGGCGGCACGCCGCTGGTGGTGGCGGAAAATCAGCGCGCTTTGGGCGTGATTCATCTGAAGGACATCGTAAAAGGCGGAATGAGGGAACGCTTCAAGCACTTACGCGCGATGGGCATCAAGACGGTGATGATTACCGGGGACAATCCGCTGACTGCGGCGGCGATCGCGCGCGAGGCTGGCGTTGATGATTTTCTCGCGCAGGCTACACCGAAAGACAAGATGGACCTGATCAAGCGGGAGCAGAGCGAAGGCAAACTCGTCGCCATGACTGGTGACGGCACCAACGATGCCCCCGCATTGGCGCAGGCCGACGTCGGCGTTGCCATGAACACCGGAACGCAGGCGGCCAAGGAAGCCGGCAACATGGTCGACCTCGATTCCAATCCGACGAAACTCATCGAGATCGTGGAAATCGGCAAGCAGCTGCTGATGACGCGCGGCTCACTGACGACCTTCTCCATCGCCAACGATGTCGCCAAATACTTCGCCATCATCCCGGCGATGTTTGCCGGAACCTTCCCGGTGCTGAACGCGCTGAATATCATGCACCTGCAAACGGCACAATCGGCGGTGCTTTCGGCGGTGATTTTCAACGCGCTGATCATCATTGCGCTGATCCCCCTGGCATTGCGGGGCGTGAAGTACCGGCCGATGGGCGCGGCTGTTTTGCTGCGTAACAACCTGCTGATCTATGGGGCAGGCGGGATAGTGATTCCGTTCATCGGGATCAAGCTGATTGACCTGCTCATTACGCGGGCTGGGCTCGCGTAAGCGGGAAATTGTCTCATTGTGGAGAAAGTTCTCATGAAGAAAAATCTTGTCAGCGCAGTTCTGATGACCGTTGCGACTACCATCCTCCTGGGGATTCTTTACCCCCTCGTCGTCACGGGGCTCGCGCAAGTGTTGTTTCCCGCGAAAGCGAATGGTCAGTTGATTGAGGTCAACGGCAAAATTGTCGGGTCGCGGATCCTTGGACAGGCATTCACCGGGGCCGGATATTTTCACAGCCGCCCTTCGGCAGTGGCGTACGATCCGACAAATACCAATGGTTCACAACTTGGGCCGACGAATCAGAAGCTGATCGACCGCGTGAAAGGCGACGTGACCTCGCTTCAGGCTGAGAATCCGGGCGCGCCGATTCCCGTCGACATGGTGACGACCTCTGCCTCGGGACTCGATCCCGAGATCACCCCCGCCGCGGCTGCGTTTCAGATTCATCGTGTAGCAGCAGCGAGAAGGGTGAGCGACGCAGAAATCTGGCATGTGGTCAGCGAGTATACCCTGGGACGAACGCTGGGAATACTCGGCGAGCCGCGTGTGAATGTGTTGGAACTCAATCTCGCGCTGGATGCGAAGTATCCATCCGCGGCTGGGCACTAGCAGGTTTGCTGAGCCAGGTCACAATTCATGGCGTGATGACCTTCAGCGCGCCGCGCTCGACGCCAATGTCCACTGGCGTTTTGCACACGTATTCGCCGTCCGCATAGATTTCCTGCGGCGCAGACGACTCGACCCTGAGGTGCTCTGTTTTCGAATACGAAACTTCGGAAATCCCGAGGTGACGCCCAAAATACACCGTGGGAAAGAGGCAGAAGAGCCGGAACGGATCCAACGTGCTGATGAGACACACATCCAGTTTCCCGTCGGTTGGGTCCGCTTGCGGCGCGATGCGCATGCCATCGCCGTAGTACTGCGTGTTGGCAAACGCAGCCAGCAACGTCAGTTGTTCGACCTCTTCGTGATTTTCGCCCTTGGAATAAGTGAAACGCATCGGGAGCGCCGGGAGTTTGAATAGCAAAGGCAACAGAGAGAGTGCATACCCGCCGTGGCTGCGCAGCCAACGCGGCATCCGGTTCGCTGATCTGGCGACAGCGGTATCCAGTCCGCACCCAGCAACGCAGGCGAAATAGTGCTTCGTATCCCGATCGCTGGTCTCGGTGATTGTCCCGAGATCAATTGCGCGGACATTGCACGCTCCCGATTCAAATTTCCGCCATGCCTGGACGGAGTCGCGAACGCTTCGCAACTTGAGCGCGCGCGCGAAATCATTCCCACTTCCCGCCGGAACCACCAGCACCGGAAGCCGAAGGCGCACCATGGCGGGAAGATGGCGGTGGATGGTGCCGTCGCCGCCAAAGATGAGAATGGCGTCAGCATCGGCGGACGATGCTGGGACACCTTCGATCCATTGAGTGGCGGAGTCCGCACGGAATGGCTGCAAGTTCGCCGGCGAAGTTCCCAGCCCGAAAATTGTGGCGACGCGCATGGAAAGGCAGGTGTCAGGTGTTAGGTCTCAGGTGTTAGGAATGCAGCCGCATCGCATCGGCTGATCGAACCTAAGACCTAAGATCTGACACCTGCTCTTTTATTTGAGGCACTTCTCCATGAACTCCACCAGGTCTTTTTTCATCTTCGTGTGTTCCGCACGATCGATGTAGACCATGTGTCCGGCATCGTAGGTGGCGTAGGAGATGCTTTGGCGATACTTCGTGCCGAGGTTCAGGTGATTCATGGTCCAGTCGGCGGCGGCGTACGGAGTGGCAAGATCGTAGTGTCCCTCCATCACGAGAATCTTGAGATAAGGATTCTTGATCATGGCCGAGCGCAAGCCTCCGGCGGTGCTGGGAAATCCTTCGGCCGCGTTGCCCCATTCCCACTTGCCGAAAGCCGCTTCGTCAAATGCGAAGGCCTTATAAGGCATATCCGTTCTGTAGCCGAGTTCGGTGCGCACATAGTTGTTGAACGTCGAGTTGTAAGGAGGCAAGATCGCGGCACTGGCGGGATCGTAGAAGCCGCGATCTTCAGGATCCGGACTGGTGAATCGTCCATCCAGTCGCCCCACGACTAACTTCTGGTCGAGCAGTAGTTCGTGCGTGAAGGTGGGCACGTCGATGCGCAGGTTGTTGCTCTCGACGACTTCCGGACGCAGCCCGGTGTAACGTGCCAGTTGGTCCACAATCTTTCGGCGCTCTTCCGGTGTCATCGCGTCGCTCTTGCCGAGCGCCAGCAAATAATCATTCATCGCCCAGTGATCGACTTCCGCGCGCGTCTTCGCCATGTCCTGTGAAAGATCGGCGGGCAGCTTGTGATGGAAGCCGGCGATCATACTGTAGGTCGGCAGCAGCAACACGTAAGGCAGATCGTTGGACTTATTCCATTCGAGCGTTTGGAAATCGATCGCGACCGATAGCAAGGTGATGCCGTTGAACGAAATCCCGTGGTCAGCCAGATAACCGGCGATCCCCGCAGCGCGCGTTGTGCCGTAGCTTTCCCCAAGCAGAAAGAGCGGCGAGGTCCAGCGGTCGTAACGCGAGAGGTAGAGCCGGATGAATTCTCCGAAGGCCTGCACGTCTCCGTGCAGTCCCAGGAATTTCTTGGTGAGTTCGGCAGTCGCCGCGCGCGAATAGCCGGTTCCCATGGCGTCCACCATGACGAGATCGCTGCGGTCGAGGATCGTAGCGGGATTATCCTCCAGGCGATATGGGGCGGCGGGCATGAATCCGTTTTGTTCGAGCACGACGCGCTTCGGCCCGAGCGCGCCCATGTGCAGCCAGATGGTGGCCGATCCGGGGCCGCCGTTGAACGCAAAGGTCAGCGGTCGCTTGCCGGCCTCTTGCCCGTCGAGCGTGTAGGCGACAAAAAACATCTCCGCTTCAACCTTGCCGTCGCCGCGTTTGATGGGAAGGCGCCCGGTGGTAGCGGTATAGCTGAGCGTTTTGCCATTCATCGCGATCTGGTGATGCGTGACGATAGGCGCGACTTCGCTCACGTCATAATGCTCTTCCTTGTCGGTGGCTTCGCCGTCGGTTTTCGCACCCTCGGAGGGCTTCTCGTTTGACTTGTCGGGCGCGGCCATCGGCGACGTCGGTTCCTTCTTGTCTTTCTTTTCCTTTTCCTTGCCCGTCACGGGCTTGGCCTTGTCGGCCGGTTTGTCCGCCGCGGATTGGTCTTGCTGGGCTACGGCGGAGGCCATGAATACGCTTAGGATCAGCGCGCAAACCATTCGCATGTACATTCTCCCTGAAAAAAATTTCGTGTGGAGGCGCGGCAAGCCGCATCTCCACGTTGTTTCTTGTCCGTGGTCGAAGAACTTCTCATTTTCCGAGATGCCTGCTGAAAAATTCGGCAATCGTGTGATCGGCTTCGACCGACTCCGGCATCCTGAACTCGTTCCAGAAAGCGTGATGCAGACCATCGAACACGACCAGTTCCGATTCCACTCCGGCGTTGCGAAAAGCGCGGTGGAGATTTACCGTCCCGCTCAGCAACAGATCGCGCTCGCTGGTGAGAAACAGAGTCGGCGGTAGTCCCTTCAGATTGGCGAAGATGGGTGACAGCACGGGATCGCGAGGATCGGTTGATCCTAAATAGGGATCAGGTTGCGCGGATTTTGTCGGCGGGAAAAGGGGACCAGATAGGCCCCACAATCCGAATATGGCCAACGAGTCACCCTTGCGCGCCAGGTCGCCGCTTCCGGAGAAAATGCCCAGTGCCGCTGGTAGCGGCAATCCCAATTGTTTCAACCGAACGGCTACCTCGCCGGTCAGGACCGCGCCCGCGGATGTGCCGTAGAGCACGATGTTCTGCGGTTTGTGCGTCTTGAGTAATTCTTGGTAGACCGCGATTGTGTCGTCGACCGCGGCGGGAAACGGATGTTCCGGCGCCAGTCGGTAGAGGACCGCGACCACCTTAGTCTGCGTCAGACTTGCGATGGGAACGGTTTCCGCGACCGATCCCCAGTCTGCCTGGAAGCCGCCGCCGTGGACGTTAAGCAGCACACGATCACGTTTCTCCGCTGGTATCGAAGGCGGAGTGATCACGCGAACCGGCACGCCGGCAATTGTGTCGCGGGCGAGCGTCGCGGGATACATGGATTGCATATCGCGGGCAAGCGTCTCCTGCCAATGTTCGGCGTTGCTGCGGTTTTGCTGGAGCGAAATGTGATCGTCCTCGTCCGAGCGCGGAAGGCTCATGAATTTTTGTCCATCCGGGCTGACGGTTTCGGGCACGGGCACAATGCGAGTTACATGCAACGTGCCGTGTTCGTCGACGACGCTGGTATCGGTGGCGGGTATAGGAATGCGATCCTTTGTGCAACCAAATAAAAAACCGAGACCAAACAGCAGGAACGTCAGGATTGGCGGCTGGAATCGAATCATGCGGAGAGTTTTCTCGCTGGTCGAGCATTATACCCGCCGATGGCGTCTCCACAATTATTCGTAACGCAGGCTTTCAATCGGATCGAGCCGAGCAGCCCGGATTGCAGGCACCATCCCGCTGACGATTCCCACCATGCAAAGAATGATCGTAGCCACCATCAGGCTGCCGACGTTAATGTGCAGATGGATGTCGCCCGCGTCAAGATTCTCGCCGAAGGCACTCATCACTGGCAGCGATCCCACGCCCCACGAGATCAGGTACGCGATGCCGATTCCGGCGAGGCCACCCGCGAAAGTGATCGCCATGGCCTCCGCGAGAAACTGGAAAAGGATATGCGCCCGGTGCGCTCCCAGCGCTTTCTCCACGCCGATTTCACGCGTGCGCTGCTGCACCGACACGAGCATGATGTTCATCAGTCCAATGCCGCCGATCCCCAGTGTGAGCGCGCCGATAAAAGCGAGTAGAACCTTCAGAGCGATGGTGACAGTGCGGAATTCATCGAAGTCCTGCTTGAAGTCGGCGATGAACACCGCGCGATGGTCGTCGGAGCGGAAATTGTGGTGGCTTGCCAGCACGGATCTCACAACCCGCGCCAGTTGCTGATGGTCCTCTCCTTCATAGTCCATCAGAATACCGGAGAGATATTGCGTGTCGAACAAGTCGCCCATTGTGCTGAACGGAATCACGACCATGCTGTTGTCGTTGTTGTCGCCGCCCTGGACCTTGTGCTGATACACGCCGACCACTTCAAAGCTCACGCCGTTGATGCGAATATTTTGCCCGAGCGCCTGCTCTCCCGAAAACAGACGGCGCCTGGCTTCATCGCCGATCACGGCCACGCGCGAGCGTTGGAACTGGTCTTCCTCGCTGAGGGCACGGCCGCTGGCGACTGCGAATCCGCGAATACGATCGTAGACCGGGAACACTCCCGTCAGGAAAAGGTTCGTGTAAGTGCGCGTGTCGTGCTGAATCGTCACCCCATTCTGACGATCGAAGATCGGCGAGACACCCTTGATCATCGGGACTTCATTGCGAATGTAGTCGACGTCGGCCAGCTTCAGCCGGACTTCACTTCCCGCTTTCGATCCGCCCGCCTGCAAGGACGTACGCCCGGGAAACGCGCCGATTACGTCGATGCCCCAGGAACTGAAGATCACGCTGATCGCGCGCTCGAATCCGGAGCCGAAAGCCAGCAGGATCACGACCGTGGCGATGCCCCAGGCCATGCCCAGCATCGTCAGCGTCGTGCGGCGGCGGTTGTGTTGCATTGCGCCGTATGCTTCTTTGAGGAGGTCGCGTGTCATACAGATTCCCTCAGGCGCTGAAGCGCCGGTACTGATACGCCGTCCGCGGCACGACTAAAAGTAGTGCGCTTCCCAAGACTTGTCGCCGCAGCTTACTCTTGCCGCAGCGCTTCGACCGGTTCGAGCAGAGCTGCCTTACGTGCCGGATAAAGTCCGGCAATAATTCCCGCCAACGCCAGCGAAAGGACCGCGCCCACCGCGGAAATGGGGATGATTCGCGGCGTATCGAAGCCTTGCGGCAGTTGCACTCCCGAGAGCAACTGGATCACCAGCATTGCGCCGCCAACCCCGATCCCGCCGCTCAAGAGAGTGAGAAACGCGCCCTCCAGGAAAAATTGGAACAGGATGTTTCGATTCGTCGCGCCCAGGGCTTTACGCAATCCGATTTCACGCGTGCGCTCGGTCACGGCCACCAGCATGATGTTCACGATCCCGATTGCACCCAGTGCTAGCGTGACCAATCCCACGCCGCCCAGGAACCAATCCATGGCGGTGAAAATCTTTCCCATGGTTTTCTGATTCTTGATGGTGTCCCACTCTTCCCAGATGTCTTTG
>Ga0210402_10001251_pt1 | contig 26313 bp, 28 predicted proteins | sample IncBWC7MmetaG_FD_161055 | JGI IMG/M metagenome (GOLD analysis project Ga0210402, IMG submission 161055) | Forest soil microbial communities from Barre Woods Harvard Forest LTER site, Petersham, Massachusetts, United States - Inc-BW-C-7-M | ecosystem: Environmental > Terrestrial > Soil >... | reverse complement strand
GTAGAGATCTGGTTTAACCGGATCACCCAGCAAGCCATTCGCCGGGGAACGTTTCGCAGTGTGAAGGAACTGATCGAGAAAATCGATCAATACGTACAGAACTCAAACCGTCACCCACATCCGTTTGCCTGGACCGCTACCGCAGATTCGATCTTTGCCAAAGTCCAGCGACTATGTGAACGTATTTCCGGGACAGGACACTAGATCATCAGAAAATGGACCAGACACTCCGACAACTAGGCGAATTACTGCTCGGAGCCGTGCCCACCGTCATCCTTCTGGCGACGCTTTACATCCTCTATACCTTCCTCGTCCATCGGCCGCTCACCGCCGTGCTCGCCGAGCGCCGCAACCGTACTCAGGGTGCGATGGAAAAAGCTCGCGCCGATATCGCAGCTGCCGAAGCCCGCACCGCCGATTACGAGCAGCGGCTGCGCGAAGCGCGCCTGAAAATCTTCAAGAACCAGGAAGCCCGCCGCCAGCAGGCCACGCAGTCCCGCAGCCAAGCGGTCAATCAAGCTCGCGCCCGAGCCCAGGAACAAGTCAAACAGGCCCGCGCCGCAATCGAAGTGGATAAGCAGCAAGCCATGTCAAAGCTGCAATCGGACGCAGCCAGGCTCGCCACGGATATAGTACGCACCGTGTTGCGTCCCGTGGCAGCGCCCAGCCCGGCTGGTGGCCAATGAAAGGGAAGGGAGATCTCGTGTGGGGACGGGCGCCCTCGCCCGCCCGCGCAGGGACAGCCGCCCTCGGCTGTCCAGTCGAGCGCATCTCGGCAGCCGCCCGTGGTCGCCGAAACCCCGGACTCACTATCATGAAACCAAGAACCATGGCGGGCCTTGTCCGGCAGTTCCGAGCACTCGCCCTATTGGCCTGCTTGTCGGTCGTTTCAGCACGAGCCTTCGCCTCCGCGCAAGAGCAATCCGCCGCACCGGGTTCCCAGCAAACATCCGCTGGCCCCGCAGAAAAAGACCAGCAGTCCGCCCCCAAACACAAAGGGGCGGTCGGACAACTCATCGAGGAGCAGCGCGAGTCTACCGGAGAAGAAGAGGAAGACAACGTCAATCTTACGCACGCGGGGCCAATCCGCTGGCTGGCGCGTAAAACCGGGCTCAGCGTGCATCAGGCGCATCTCGTGGCGCTCGGTCTGAACTTCGCTATCGTGGTCGTCGTCGTGTTTTGGGCCGCGCGCAAGTCTTTGCCTGCAATGTTCCGCAACCGGAGCCAATCCATTCAACGGGCTTTGGAAGAAGCGCGCGCTGCCAGCCAGGATGCGAATCGCCGCTTGGCGGACATCGAGAATCGCCTCCGCCAGTTGGATGTAGAAATCGGACAAATGCAGGCCGCCGCGGAAAAGGAAGCCGACGCCGAGGAAGCCCGCATCTTGAAAGCCGCCGAAGAGGATATTCGCAAAGTGGTGCTAGCCGCCGAGCAGGAAATCGCCGCGGCTGCCAAGCAAGCCCGCCGCGAATTGACCACCCATACCGCCGGCCTGGCCATCGCCCTGGCCCGCCAACAGATTAACGTCGACTCCAATACCGACCAGATACTGGTCCGCACCTTCGCCTCGAAGCTCGGGTCGCATCCCTCTTCGCGTGGGTCTTCGCATAACCCGGGTTCTTCGCATAACAAAGACGGCGGAAAGGACGACAAGTAACCATGGCCTCCGTCGTCGGTATCTACGCCCGGGCATTCGCCGATGTGGTAATGAAGACAAGCAGCCGCCTCGATCCCGCCGGCGGGCTCCAGGAATTGCGCACCATCGAGGCTCTGCTCAAGGAAAGCGACCCGTTGCGCAGAGTCCTCGAAAACCCGTCCATTCCCGGAGACCGAAAACGCGCGGTGCTCGATGCCATCGCCAAGCGTCTGGGCACCACAAGGCAGGTCCGGAATTTCATCGCCGTGGTCACCGACCACCGCAGGCTGCCGTTGTTCAGCGAAATCCTGAAACAGTTGGAACAGGAGTTGAACGACCGCCAGGGCTTCGCCGAAGCGCAAGTAAGCACGGCACGCCCGCTGAGCGACCATGAAAAACAGATGCTCGAAGCCGAGATCACAAGATTGACCGGCAAAAAAGTTCGGGCGCGTTACGAACAAGACGCCTCGCTGCTGGGCGGAGCCGTCGTGCAAGTTGGCAGCACGATTTACGACGGGTCAGTAAAAGGCCAGTTGGAGAAAATTCAGGAGCAGTTGGTGGAGACCTAGCGATTGGCTCCTAGCCTTTCGCTCTGGGCTTCAATCCAAAGGGCAACACCATGTGGAGCCGGAAAACCAGGGATTCGAATTCGGGAAGCGCTTTAGCGATCGGAGAGTTCGACGAGATCGGTAGTCCATTCGGTGCAGCGCAAAACGCAACCGCACCGCAGAAGAGCTAAGAGCTAAAAGCTGAATTTTATGGCACAAATCAAAGCAGACGAAATTACCCAACTAATCCGCGAGCAAATCGAGAACTACGAATCGAAGATCGCGGTCGACGAAGTCGGCACGGTGATCACCCTTGGTGACGGCATCGCCCGTGTCTACGGCCTCGACAAGGTCATGGCCGGCGAGTTGCTGAGCTTCCCGCACGGCGTCGCCGGAATCGCCATGAACCTCGAAGAAGATCAGGTGGGCGTGGTCCTGCTTGGCGAATTCACCGAGATCAAGGAAGGCGACGAAGTCAAGCGCACTGGCCGCATCATGAGCGTCCCGGTCGGCGACGCCCTGATCGGACGCGTCGTCAACTCGCTCGGTGTGCCGATTGACGACAAGGGTCCGATCGCGACCGATAAATTCATTGCTCTGGAGCGCATTGCTCCCGGCGTCATTGCCCGCCAGCCGGTGCGCGAGCCCATGGCCACCGGATTGAAGGCCATCGACTCCATGATCCCCATCGGCCGCGGACAGCGCGAACTGATCATTGGCGATCGCCAGACCGGCAAGACCGCCGTTGCCCTAGACACCATCATCAACAGCAAGGGCAACAACCTCATCTGCATCTATAACGCCATCGGTCAGAAGCGCTCGTCGATTGCCCAGGTGGTCAAGATTCTCGAAGATGCCGGCGCCATGGAGTACACCATCGTGGTCGCGGCTTCCGCTTCCGAGCCCGCCCCCATGCAGTACATCTCGCCCTACGCCGCCTGCGCCATGGGCGAGTTTTTCCGCGATTCGGGACGCCATGCCCTTTGTATCTACGACGATCTTTCGAAACACGCCGCGTCCTATCGCGAGATTTCGCTTTTGCTCCGCCGACCCCCAGGTCGCGAAGCCTATCCCGGAGACGTTTTCTATCTCCACTCGCGTCTGTTAGAGCGCGCCGCCAAACTGAGTGACAAGAACGGTGGCGGATCGCTCACCGCGCTGCCCGTCATCGAAACCCAGGCGGGCGACGTTTCGGCATACATTCCGACCAACGTGATTTCGATTACCGATGGCCAGATTTATCTTGAAACCGACCTCTTCAATCAGGGCGTCCGCCCCGCCGTGAACGTCGGACTCTCCGTGAGCCGCGTAGGCGGAAGCGCGCAGATCAAGGCCATGCGCCAGGTAGCCGGAACCCTCAAGCTGGAACTAGCCCAGTACCGCGAACTAGCCGCCTTTGCCCAATTCGGCAGCGATCTGGACAAAGCTACCCAACAGCAACTCAATCGCGGTCAGCGCTTGGTGGAATTGCTGAAACAAGGCCAGTTCTCCCCGCTCCCGTTCTCAAAACAAATCCTGATCATCTTTGCCGGCACCAGCGGAGTGCTCGACGACATGCCGGTCAACCAGGTCCGCGACTTCGAAATGGATCTTTACAAGTACGTGGAAACCACGAATCCAGGCCTGCTAAACGCGATCATGGAAAAAAAGGTTCTGGACGACAACCTGAAGGCGGAGATGTCCAGAATTATCAAAGAAGCAAAGCAGCAATTCGTAGATTCAAGCAAAGCAGCAGCGAAATAAGAGTTCTTAGTTCTCCAGTCAGCCCGAAAGCCGGGAGACTGAGAACTGAGAACTGAGAACTGAGAACCGATTCATGGCGAACATTCTCGACATCCGGCGCCGCATCCGCAGCGTGGTCAACACGCGGCAGATCACCAAGGCCATGAAGACCGTCTCCGCGGCGAAGTTGCGCCGCGCGCAGGAGAGCGCTTTGGCCGCGCGTCCCTATTCGCAGATGCTCACCAATGTTCTTAAATCGCTCGTGTCGCGAGCCGATATTTACGATCCGGCCACTGGACTGCCAATCCATCCCCTGCTCGCCGAGCGGCCGGAGAAAAATATCCTGCTGATCGTAGTCACCGGAGATAAGGGCCTCGCCGGGGCGTTCAACACTAACATCCTGAAGATGGCTTCGAAATTCATCCAATCGAAGCCAGATCAGAATATCAATATTGACATCGAATGCATCGGACGCAAGGGCCGCGACTTCATGCGGCGACGCTACCCGATGGCGCCGGAAAAGGCCTCTGCCGATGGCGCGGCAACTGTCTCTGCCGGTGGAGCGACGGGCGCTTCGCCCGTCCACTCCGACACTGAGGGTGCTTCAGCACGCGCCGATCGCGTGCAGATCGTGGGCGAACACATTGGAGTTCTGGGCAAGGTCGACTACAACTTCGCGGCCACGCTCAGCGAGAGTGTGATCGCGAGCTACACTCGCCACGAGATTGACAGCGTCTACGTTCTCTTCAACGAATTCAAGTCGGTCATTGCGCAACGCCTCATCGCCGAGCGCCTGTTACCGATCAAACAAATCGGCGCGATCGACGTCGCCATGGCCGAAGAAGCTTCCGAAGAGGAACGCAAGAAGAGACTGGAAGCGGCGAAATCAGCGGGCGTCGGTTTGCGTCCGATCGATACCAGCGCCGTCGATGAGGCCGCTGCCACCTTCGGGGCGTCACCGGTCGATTACATCTACGAGCAGCCGCCCCAGCAACTGTTCCAGGGAATCTTGCCGAAGTACATCGGCATCCAGATTTTTCGTGCGCTGCTCGAGTCCGTAGCCGCCGAGCACGCTGCGCGCATGACCGCCATGGATGCGGCAACGAGCAACGCCAGCGATATGATCGATTCGCTAACGCTGATCATGAATCGCGCGCGCCAGGCAAAGATCACGAAAGAAATTATCGAAATCGTAAGTGGAGCAGCAGCGCAGTGAATCAGCATTCAGCGATTAGCACTTAGCATTGAGCAGGAGCCCAAGTCCCAGACTAATTGCGAACTGCTAATTGCTGGTTTTGAGGTCCTAATGTCAGAAAATATCGGAAACGTCATCCAAATCGCAGGCCCCGCCGTCGACGTGCAGTTTACCGAAGGGGCGATGCCTCCCATTTATCAGGCGCTTCGCGTCGTCAGCGACGGCTTTACCGTGCCTTCCCCCATTAACGTCATTCTCGAAGTGCAGCAGCATCTCGGCGAAGGCCGCGTGCGCTGCGTCGCCATGGAAGCGACCGACGGCATGGTGCGCGGCATGAAAGCTATCGACCAGGGGGGACCCATCTCCGCGCCCGTCGGCCGCGGCACGCTAGGGCGAGTGATGAATGTCATTGGCGAACCCGTGGACAATCTCGGTCCCATCGCCTTCGACAAGAGAATGCCCATTCACCGCCTCGCTCCCGCGTTCGATGAACAATCGACCACTGCGGAAATGTTCGAGACCGGAGTGAAGGTAGTCGACCTCATCCAGCCATTTTTGAAAGGCGGAAAGATCGGCCTCTTCGGCGGTGCCGGCGTCGGCAAGACCGTCGTCATCATGGAGCTGATCAACAACGTAGCCAAGCAGCACGGCGGATTTTCCGTCTTCGCCGGCGTCGGTGAGCGCACTCGTGAAGGCAACGACCTCTGGCTGGAGATGACCGAGTCAGGAGTAATAAAACCCGGCAAACCCAACGAGTCAAAAGCCGCGTTGATCTATGGCCAGATGACCGAGCCGCCCGGCGCCCGTCTAAGAGTAGCGCTAACCGCTCTAACCGTGGCCGAATATTTCCGCGATGAAGAAGGCAGCGACACGCTGTTATTCATCGACAATATTTTCCGGTTCACCCAGGCCGGCTCCGAAGTCTCCGCTCTATTAGGCCGCATGCCCAGTGCGGTCGGATATCAGCCCAACCTCGCTACCGAGATGGGGGAACTGCAGGAGCGTATTACTTCTACCAAAAAGGGGTCGGTCACTTCGGTGCAGGCGATTTATGTGCCGGCGGATGACTTGACGGATCCGGCACCCGCTACTACGTTTGCGCATTTGGATGCCACTACTGTGCTTTCGCGTGCGCTTACGGAGATTGGAATTTATCCCGCGGTCGATCCGCTGGCTTCCACGTCGCGCATTCTTGATCCTCGGATTGTGGGACAGGATCATTACGACGTGGCGCAGATGGTCAAGAAGACGTTGCAGACCTACAAAGATCTGCAGGACATCATCGCCATTCTGGGCATCGATGAACTTAGCGAGGATCAGAAAGTGGCGGTCGCTCGCGCGCGCAAGATCCAGAAGTTCCTGTCGCAGCCGTTCTTTGTGGCCGAGCAGTTCACCGGCACTCCCGGACGCTATGTGAAGATCGCCGACACGGTGAAAGGTTTCCGCGGCATTGTGGAAGGGAAGTATGACGACATCCCGGAGCAGGCTTTCTACATGAAGGGCACGATCGACGAAGTGATGCAGACGGCGGAGAAGATGAAGGGCGCGGCGGTCAGCACTTAGCACTTAGTATCTTGCTTGGACGGGCTGCTGGCTCTGAATGGAGGACTGTGGCAGAGACTTTCCAACTCGAAATCGTCACTCCTGCGAAGCTGATGGTGAAGGACGTGGCGGAGGAAGCGCAGATCCCGGGGCTGAGCGGGTATCTGGGAATTCTTCCCGGGCACGCCCCGCTGATTACCGAGCTGGCCGTCGGTGTGATTACTTACAAGGCCAGCGGGGCGACACACACGCTGTCGGTGGCGTGGGGGTTTGCGGAAGTGCTGCCTGGCAAGGTGACGATCCTGGCGGAAGCGGCGGAGCGTCCCCAGGAAATCGATGTAGCACGCGCGCAAGAGGCCAAAAACCGGGCAGAAGCGCTCCTGAAAAGCAACGATCCCAAAGTTGATTACGCGCGCGCCGAAGACGCATTGCAGCGCGCGGACACGCGGCTGAGCGTTGCGAAACAGGAGTAGACTTTCATAGTCTTCGAAGAGTGGGAGATCGACAATGAAAAAACCTCGAGCATCTTCGTTCGGGCTGTTCGCGCTTTGCTTGGGATTCGCATTGATCCTTGAATTGGGGCTGGTGCCCGCTCGCACGATGGCAGCGGACACGACGCCGATCGTCGGAAATTGGGAAGGAACTCTCGATCCAGGCGCCCAGCCGAAGAAAAAGATTGTGGTGCACATTTCCGCCTCGCAGGACGGGAGTCTAAGTGGCACGATCGATTACCCTGACCAGGACACCTCGGGTATCCTGATTACCGCCATCACCTATAAGGAACCGATCCTGCACTTCGAAAGCACCGGCACGGGCTCCTATGACGGTACGATGAGCAAAGACAAATCAGAGATCACGGGCACCTGGAAGCAGGGCGCGGCGGGCGTGAGTCTCATCCTCAAGCGAACGCCTTAGGGGATTATGCGGGGCGGCCTGAGGCCCAGGCTGATTCACAGGGCTTACCATCTATTGCGCGGCCTTGACTTTCCCGGACATTTCCAATTCCACATTTACCACTGGCTTTACTTTGAGCAGGAAATTGCTGGGGTTTTTGATGCCCCACTTCACATACGGCACTTCAAATGTGCTGGTTCCCCTCCAGCGATCTCCGGTTAACTCGGCATGAACCAGCGCGGTGAGGTCATGGTCCGCGCCATGAATGGAAAAAACACCGTTGAGCTTTACGTCCGATGCCCCAGCCTGGCCTACTTTGCCCTCCACTTGAGTAGGACGGAAGATCACCTCGGGATATCTTGGCGTCTCCAAGATCTCTTTGTGCATGCGCGCGTCACGGGACTGATTACCACTGTCGCCGCTGGTGGCAGCGACGACAATTTCTCCGCCAGCCTTCCCGGTTTCCGGATCGAAATGTAGCTTTCCGCTCTTCAGTGCGAATGTGCCGTGCAGGGTGTGCAACGAGCTGTCAACGGTCCAATGCACGATTGATTGTGCCGGGTCGAGGGTGAGGACAATTTCGGAGACGGGCGCGGGAGTAGCTTGCGGCCGAGGCGCGGCCGCGAGAAACAGGACGAAGCCGAGGACCGCCAAGGCTGGAACGGTTAGAGATCTTGCCCGAAAAGCCTGCATGTTTGCTTCTTCTTTCTTGGAGTCCCTGGCGGAAAGCGGAAGTGTTGGCACGCCCCGATGCGAACCGCAATTGCACAGCGGGTAGCTAGATGTGGACCGCGCGGCGCACCATTCCGAGCGCTTCGGTCCAGAAGGCTAGCGAAGTCTGTGCCATTTCGACCACGTCGCGAATTGCCTCTACGAATTCATCCAGCTGCTCCGAGGTTACCATCAGGGGTGGCGCGGCTTTCAGGACCATGAAGTTGTTTCCGCAGATTTGGGTGAGAATGCTCTTCTCGCGGAACATCCGCATGACCACAATCTGTCCGAACATGGCGGGATGGATTTTGTTAAATGCTTCGTACAATGCGCGGAAGGCCAATTTCTTCGGCGGAACGAATTCGATTCCATTCAGGAGGCCCATGCCACGCACTTCGTTCACCATGTCGAAGCCCGCAAGTTCGCGGCGTAGTTTCGCGCGAAACGATTCGCCGAGACCGAGCGCTCGCTCGCCTAGTTGTTCGTCTTCGAGAACATCCAGCGTGGCGAGGCCAGCTCTCATCGACAGAGTATTTTCGCTGAACGTGGAGGTGTGGACGATGGCCCGCTTCAGCGAGGAATATACCGCATGATAAACCCTGTTGGTCATCAGAACCGCACTCACGGGCATGAGGCCGCCGCTGAGCGCCTTGGCCAGCACCACTATATCCGGTTGTATATCGAACTGGTGGGCCGCCAGGAAAGTTCCGGTGCGATACATTCCGGTCTGCACTTCATCGAGGATGAAAAGTGTGCCGGTCCGCCGGCACAGCTCTTGCGCTTGCTGCAAGTAGGCGGGCGTGGGAACGTGAATGCCACCTTCGGCCTGAAGGGGCTCGACAATAAACGCAGCATGCCGTTTGCTCGCGACTACGTTCTCCAGCGCGGCAAGATCGCCGTAAGGGACGCCGTGGGCATCCGGCAAAAGCGGCCCGAATCCCTCTTGCCAAAATGCGTCGTTCATCAGCGAGAGCGCGCCGGCGGTCAGGCCATGGAAACTGCTTTTTGCATAAACGATTCCAGAGCGGCCAGTGGTGGCTCGCGCAAACTTGACTGCCGCCTCCACCCCCTCGCTGCCACTGCTGCCAAAGCAGACTTTTTCCAATTCCCCGCCCGCCAACTCACACAAGCGCCGCGCCAGGTCGCCGGCGATCTCCGGCACGTGGCTTTGCAGCATCGCCGGACCACACCGGTCCATTTCGTCCTTCAATGCCTGAATGATGGAGGGATGGTTGTGCCCGGTATTGTGAACACAGTAGCCGGACAAAAAGTCAAGGACGCGACGGCCGTCTTTCGTGAACAACTCGCAACCGAGACAGCGCTCATACTCGACGTTCATGCCGAGGAGGTTGAGCAGGGAGACCCACTGCGGGTTCACGTAGTCGTTGTAGTTAGAGGTGTTGGAGGCGGCCGCGGTCGACACATCGGGTGAAACGATGGTGGCACTGCCGGTTGGCATATTTGTGAGATGGGATGCACACCGTTACGGCTTGGATGCACTGTTGGATGCAGTTTCCGCTGTAATGACTGGGGAAAGAGCGGACAAACCTGAGGTGGCTGGAGCCAAAGCCCACTCTGGTAAACTTTCCAGTCCTTCTGGGGCGAAGCGAGGCGATCATGGCGATTCAACGGGTGGGGGTGATCGGTGCGGGCACGATGGGGAATGGCATTGCCCATGTGTTTGCGCGGTGCGGGTTCAACGTCGTGCTCTGCGATGTGGAGCAGCGACTTCTGGATCGCGGCCTCGATACGATTGCGAAGAACCTCGATCGCGAAGTCGCCAAGAACAAGATTACGGTGGGCGACAAGGTGTCCACGCTGGGGCGGATTACGGCGGTGGTGGATCGAGCGAAGCTGGGGGACTGCGATCTGGCGATCGAGGCGGCAACGGAGAAGTTTGAGATCAAGGCGGAGATTTTCCGGGAACTGGATCGCATAATGAAGCCGAAGCCGGAGGTAATACTGGCTTCGAATACATCTTCGATCTCGATCACGAAGATTGGGGCGCTGACCGGGCGCGCCGACAAAGTCATTGGGATGCACTTCTTTAATCCGGTGCCGGTGATGAAACTGGTGGAAGTGATTCGAGGCCTCGCGACTTCACAGGCTACCTTTGAGACCGTGCGTGAGCTGGCGGTGAAACTGGAGAAGACGCCGGTGGAGGTGAATGACGCCCCGGGATTTGTGTCGAACCGGGTGCTCATGCCGCTGCTGAATGAGGCGATGTATGCGGTGATGGAGGGAGTGGCGACGGCGCAGGCGGTGGATGAAGTGTTCAAGCTGGGGATGGCGCATCCGATGGGGCCGCTGACGCTGGCGGACTTTATCGGGCTCGACGTGTGTCTGGATATCATGCGGGTGCTGCAGGAGGGGTTGGGGGATCCGAAGTACCGGCCTTGTCCGCTGCTGATCAAGATGGTGGATGCGGGCTGGTTGGGACGGAAGAGCGGGCGCGGGTTTTACACCTACTCGCCAGAAATAAGATAGGGGGATATGACAACAGCTTGGGGCGGGATTCTTCCAGAAAAGAAATCGGACGGTGATGGGTTTTATTATTTGCTGGCGGTGATGTTGGGAGCGCTGGCGGGGTGGGTAAACATCAAAGTAGGTGATTTGCTGCTGACGGCGATGGTAGTGCTGGCGGCCTGCATGCTGCTTGGAATTTTGAATCCGCGAAAGCCCTGGCGCTGGGTGCTATTGGTCGGAGTGTTTGTGCCGGTGGTGGAGTGGTTGGCGTATTTTTTTCTTTCGCAGAAACCGGAGCGAGCGCAGATCTACGAATCGTTTCTGGCGTTCTTGCCAGGAATTGCGGGCGCGTTCGGCGGAGCCATAGGGCGAGGCCTGGTGGACAACCTGTTCGCGGGGAAGTGAGGGTAGTGGTGCAGTTTGACCGGGAATCGCCACCGTTGCTTCGGGCTTCTATCGTCCACTGGCATGCCAGATCGATCCCGGCGATTGATAGTTCAGTCCTTCGCCCCACACCACGTGCGTATCCCCGTGGTTGTCGATCGCGAGTCCGAAATAATCACCAAAAGGAAAACGGAAACCTTCCTTGGCGATATAACGATAGCCCGGAACGTAGCCCGAGATCCTGATCTCTTCTCCCCAAGTCGCGCCGCCGTTGCTCGAACTCCGATAGTAGGTGTTCCAATAGGGAGAGTTGCGGGAAGAGTTGCGTTTATCCATCCACGCCACGCGGACGTCGCCCGTGTTCCCGGCTACGATCGCCGGGAAAGCATGTTCCACTCCCGGCTCGGCATAGGAAACGCTGACCCGCGGCAGCCAGTTTTCGCCGCCGTTGGTCGACGACGAGAAATAAATCCGCTGCGGACCCATGGGCGCGCTGCCCCCACTCCAGAGCGCGTAAAGAGTCCCGTCGGCATCGGACGTCAGAGCAATCTGCGCGCCCAGAAACGCCTCGCCACATTCCTCACCCTTGCAGCCGGGCGCCGCCGCTGAAACGTCGAGCTGAGTCGCACTCCAGGTCTTGCCCGCATCTCCCGACTTCGCAACATCGAGGTTCACCGCGCCCCTGGCTCCTCCCGCTTTTGAGTAGGAAGCCCAGGCGAGATACGCGTTGCCTGCGGGATCGACCGTAGCCGCGCCGAGCAGAGACCATCCCGGACGGCTTTCCGCATTCACGCGCGTTGGTATAAAGCTGCGCCCTCCATCCTGCGAGGCCGCCACCCACACCTCTTCCTCATGATTGAAAGCCACGTAGACGCTCTGGCCGCGCACCGCCAGTGCCGGTTTATCCAGTTGCACGTCGCTGCGGACCGCCATCGTAAAAGCCCAAGTCGCGCCGGAGTCCTCCGACTTGGCGAGCATCACCGCGCGTTTACCGTTCTGCAGCCACGCCGCATACACGGTGCGCCGGTCGGCCGGGTCCACGGCAATCTGCGCGTCAAACTGGCCCGAACCCGATTCGAGCATCACGTGTGGAGTTTGCCAGGTCTTGCCGTTGTCGTTGCTCGCGACCAGCAACATGGTGGGTACGCGGCAGCTCTTGCAATCGGCCACTCGCCCGTAGTGCGGATAAAGAACGTAGATCCGGCCCGAACCATCGGCCGCCACGGCTGGTTCCCACTGGTCGCCGCTGGTCAGACCGACTCTCTTCTGTCTGGAAAACTGCGGCGCCGCCGCCCAAGCTACGCTGGCCAGCGCAAACAGCAGGATCACGAGTTTCGAATAGACGGGGCGCATGCAAACTATCGAACAAAAACCGGGGGGGAGGGAAGGAAACTGGAACCCTTGATCTTGAACTTTATCCCGAAGCCGGTCGCCGGTCAACCAATTCTGTCCTAATCGTCCTAATCTGTCTGCCTTAACCAGCGGTTAGCAAAATGGGCGAGCCGGAAGTAATCACCAGAGTATGCTCAAAATGCGCCGAAAGCGCGTGATCGCCCGTCCGCACCGTCCAGCCATCTTCGTCCGTAAACACCTGCCCCGAGCCGCTGGAGATGATCGGTTCCACCGTGATGACCAGGCCTTCGTTCATGATCTGGCGGGCCTCCGGGTCAGGGTAGTTGGGGACATGCGGCAACTCGTGGATGGTGCGCCCGATGCCGTGTCCGCCCAATTCACGGACGACTGAGAACCCCGACCTGCGTACTTCGCGTTCCACCATCTTTCCGATTTCAAACACGCGGAATCCAGCCCGCGCAACCAGCATCGCCCGATGAAAGGCTCGCTCCGCGCAGGCCATCAATTGCTCAGCCTGCGAACTCACGCGGCCGACGGGCACGGTGATGGCGGCGTCGGCCATGTAGCCGTCCTTTTCCACCGTCACGTCAAGTTTCACAAGGTCGCCTTCCTCAAGTTTGCGCTCACCGGGGATTCCGTGGACCGCCTCATCATTCAAGCTGATGCAACTGGCACCCGGAAACCTGTACACCATCGATGGAGCGGAACGCGCACCGTTCTCCTGCATAACGCGCGCGCCGATTTCATCCAGATATCGGGTCGTGACGCCCGCCCGCACTTCCGCCTTCATCGCTTCCAGCACCAGGCGGACGATGCGGCCGACCGCTTTTAAGGAAAGGAGTTCCTGCTCATCCTGAATGCTCAACTCTAGACTCCCTTCGTGACGGGGGACATGAATAGAAGTTATCGCATAAAGGGGCATTCCGGATAGTGGGATGCGAGTCGACCGATCTGCCCAAGCGACGCGGAGAACGTCGAGCAGCGGTCGCGGACGGAACATTCAACCGAGTGGAAGGAATGGATGTTTGGGGAGAACGGCGAGTTGCTGAATGTGCCTTGAAGCGCTAGAATTCGGCGCGGTAAATCACTCCCAAAGGTTGAAGTTTCCAAATGGAGGGGACATGAAGACAAAACCAATTTTATTGACCCTGGCGCTGTGCTTTGTCGCGGCGGCAGTGTGCTTCGCTAGCGACGTACAGGTGGGGAACTGGAAACTGAACGAGGCCAAATCGAAGCTCGCCCCCGGGATGCCGAAGAACAGCACAGTCGTCTACGAGGCCACGGGTGACGACGTGAAAGTCACCGTGGATGGCACCGACAAAGACGGTAAGGCCACACACAACGAGTGGGCGGGCAAGGTCGACGGCAAAGACTACCCCGTTACCGGCGATCCCAACTCAGACACACGGTCGTTGAAGAAGGTTAATGACCACACGTTGCATTTAACCGCAAAGAAAGGCGGAAAGGTTACGCTCAGCGGCCAAATCGTCGTGTCGGCCGATGGCAAAACCCGCACCGTCACGATAAGCGGAACCGATTCGGAGGGTAAAAAGTTCAAAAATATTTCGGTGTACGACAGGCAGTAGAGGGACCTCTTTCGAAGCCAGACAGTAACAAAGTGATGCCCTTCCGCTCAACTCCGAGGCGGGAGGGCATTTGTCGATGAGGCGGACGCGTTCCAACGCGCTTTCGGCAACCCTCGGCGCGCCCTGCCAAGAACCTGTGGGAATCGGAGTCGTTTCCGCAGCCTGCTGGATTAGTTCCTATCCCTGGGGAGTTCCCACCAAAGGTACCGGCCCATGAAAAACTGTTCCCGTTTCCACAGTCGGTAGGGGTAAGCTACGGCTATATGGCAGTGTCGGTGTCGGTGCTCGCTAGCGGCAGTCGTGGGAACTGCGCGCTGGTGGCGACGAGTTCAACGCGCATTCTGGTGGATGCCGGACTATCGGGCCGCGAAACCTTCAAGCGGCTGCGGGCGCTTGGCGAGCGCACCGAGGAAGTCTCCGCGATCCTGATCACGCACGAGCACTCCGACCATGTTGCGGGCTTGCAACGGCTGGCGACAAAACTAAACGTGCCTGTCTTCCTGACGGCGCCGACCCATCATGCCTGGAGCCGGGCGGTGCGCGACGAAGAGGGTGCGATTCCGGAACTGCCGAAGTCGGAACATTTTTCCTCCGGCCGCGGCTTTCGCATCGGCGATATCGAGGTCATGCCGTTTGGGATCCCTCATGACGCAATTGATCCTGTCGGCTTCACGTTTCAGGCGGAAGGCGTCAAGATTGGGTTTGCCACCGACCTGGGTTACATTCCACGAAATGTGCCTGATCACCTGCGGCGCTGCAGCGTGCTAGTCATCGAATCAAACCACGACTTGGAGATGCTGCGCTCCGGGTCGTACCCATGGTCGGTGAAGCAGCGGGTGATGAGCCGGGTCGGGCATCTGTCGAATGAGGCTCTCGCGGAATTCTTCTCCAACGACTATGATGGAGGAGCCGAGTACATAGTCTTGGCCCATCTGTCTGAACAGAATAACCATCCCGAAAGAGCGCGAGCTGCGGCGGAACAAGCGCTTGCTGGACGCCAGGGGCTGTGGCACAAACGTGTGCTGCTGGCGACCCAGTCCGAAGCTCTCGAACCTATCCGGCTGTAGCCTCTTATGAGCGAGTGCGTGGAACCGATCGTAGGGAAAATCCTTGCGGGATGGCGCTACGATATTTCCGGCCTGGCTCCGGAGATGCGCGGGGACTACGATCTGCATTTCGCCGATTGCGAGCGCTGCCGCAGCCGCCAGAAACTGCATCGCATCATTGATATTTCGCTGATTGCGCTGGCTTCGGCCTCGGCGGCGGTGTTTCTGCTGGCCTTTGCCGTGATCCGGCATTTCGGGCCGCGGCATGCCTTCTGGCTGGAGGTGGGCGCGCTCGCTGGATTCGCGCTGTCGGCGCTGATCTGGTTGATCGTGGCCGTCGCCACTCCAGCGCCCATGGCGGTGGTGGATGCGGCGAAGCTCGGAGCGCGACACGTGCATGACCGGCTGCCGGCGGAGATCCGCGAGCGGCTGCCGGAAGAAATACGGGTCAAGCTGACGGGATCCTGATGGGTCAGCCACGGTGTTTGGGTTCAACCGCGCCGGTTTTCTTCATTACAACCATTAAGAACTTGATTCTTCGCGCATGATTGCTCCGCGCACGAGGAGTGTCACGCGCGGGCTTTGATTTCCGGTGTCTCCGCAATCTACCGGTTGGAACTTTTCGCTGGAGCGCAGGACGTCGTCGCGGACGTTCCTGGTCCAGATTGGTCCAGATATAGAGCAGACGCAACCCAGGAACTTACAGTATTGCTAAAGCGATACGCTGATACGAAACCGGAATGTTCTGCACCATGATACGACGCCTGAATGTTTTCGCAGCTTGCCAGGGCCCGGCTTAACCGCATGCGCTCTCCGATTATCGGGATTTGCGCCATTATCAAAAGGTGTTCTCAGTGAAGATACGCAATGACGAGGCGCGTGTTTAAGGCGCAGAATCTCTCAGGCGCGGAATTTATGGCAATCGGACCCGCAGTACGGCTGGTGCGCCAGGTTCAAATCGCCATGCTGGCCAGCATCGCGCTGTACGCGGTGACGGGAGAGAGGCTCGCCGGAAAACTCGCTCACGATCCGGCGAATGCTTTGTTCCACGCTCTCTCTTTTATTTCGATTAGTATCGTCGGCGCGACGGTGGTGATCCGCCGGACGCTGGTCCTGCCGTCCGAAGGGTTGCTCAAGGAACGGTCCGCCGACTCCGTAGCGGTGGCGCGTTGGAGAACGGGCTACCTCTTCTTGTACGCCTTGTGCGAGGTGTTGGGCGTGTTCGGACTCATTCTGCGGATGTCCGGCTTCACGCTTGGCAACGTCTGGGGTTTCTATCTGGGCGGCTTTGTGTTGCTCTTGCTGTACTCTCCGCGACCGCCGCGCGCTGAATTCGGGTGATCTTACCTCTAATACCTGAGAAGAGCAGTCATCCAGCGTCCCCTCCCTCCGCAAACGCGCCATCCTCGTGAATTTTCAACAGTGTTCGACATCGAACATACCGAACATGGCAGGGGTTGTAATACTGCCGCTTCACAATGAACAAAGCCGATAGTGACCGGATTCACGAACTCTGCTCGCTGATCGCGGTGGAGCAGGACCGGCACAAATTCCTGCAGCTCTGTGAAGAGCTAAACCGCGTCTTGGCCGTCAAACGCGAGCGGCTCCAAAACAACAGACTGAGCGACGAGATGAGCGATTAGGTTTCGTGTGCATGCCGACGCTCTTCATGGCATTTTTTTGGTTAGAAGTTAGGTGGCGTGGGCGCCATGAAGTTCGGGGTGGAGAAGGGAGATATTCTCCGTACCTTCTCCCCTGATATTTTTTCGAACATCCGTAAGATTTTGGCGGTAACTACAGGTTCTCTGAAATGAACCGACGCGGTCCGTCGCATCAAAACGGACATGGGCATCTTGGCGAGGGAAAGCATAATCGTTAAAAGACCGACGAGGCCGATCAAGCCAGCTCCGCTGCGTCCCGGCGCCCGTTCCGACGCTGCGGGAAAGGCAGTGAACAATGTAATTCTGCTGTCGCTGCCGGATGAGGAGTATAGCCTGCTTCGACCTCATCTGGAGCCAGCGGACCTGCCGCAGTCAGAAATCCTGCACGAGCCCGGGGAGAAGATCGATTACGCATATTTTCTGAATGAAGGCATGACCTCTCTCGTGGCTCTCAGCCACGATGGAAGAAGCGTCGAAGTCGGCATTGTCGGCAAGGAAGGGATGGTGGGAATGTCCCTGATGATGGATCTGCGCCGAGGGATTTTTCGCGCCATCATGCAAATGTCGGGATCTGGATTGCGTATACGGTCGGAAGATTTTCAAGATGTTCTGCCGCGCGCTTCGACGCTCCGGTCAGAACTCAGCCGCTTCGCGTTGATGCACGGGATGCAGGTCGCCCAGCTTGCAGCCTGCAACCGGCTGCATGAGGTTGATCAGCGCCTGGTCCGTTGGCTGCTAATGTGCCAGGATCGTGTTGATTCGGAGTTACTTCCCCTCACTCACGAATTCCTCGCGCAGATGCTCGGCACCGGACGTCCCAGCGTGAGTTTAGCGGCGGCCGACCTGGAAAATGCGGGACTGATCGAAAACATGCGAGGTACCATCAGGGTATTGAACCGCAAGAGCCTCGAAGAAGCCGCCTGTGAGTGTTATGGAGTCATCCAGCACTTTAACGGCGGGCTTGGCCTGAAATAACGATCACCTAATTCCTTGCGGGAATTCCGATTCCGCGAGCTTACTTCACGTCGCTGATTTCGAGGTTGTAAAAATAATAGAAACGCAGTCCTAGGATTTGGCCGGGAAATTCTCTCGGCAGCGGCGGGAACGGGGTGGATGCGGTGATGCTCCCCCAAGCGGCCCGGTCGAGCGCCACGTCGCCGGATGAGGTGTGTACGACCATGCCGGTCGTTTTGCCATCCTTCAAGATGACGAATTCAATCGAAAGCTTGCCCTGTTTCAAGATCGGCGGATACACCGACGGCGGCATCAGGTTGTACCAGTTCTGGCGCACGATTTGTGTGATTCGGGTCAAGTAAGGCCCAAAATCCACGCCCATGGTGTCGGTCAGGATTTCCGCCTGATCCAGCGCCTTCGCCCCGCTCCGGCCCTGGCTCAAACCGTAATCGCCCGCTTGTCCACTGCCGTAGTGCCCGCGGTTTTCGACTGCCGCCCGCTCCGCTTGTTCGATCGCCGAGCCCGCCGTCGCCTGGTTATTAAAATTCGGCTTCGGCCGGCTTGCCTGCGGAGGCGTCTGCAACTGCGCCGTCTGATTGCTCGGCGGCTGCTGCGGGAATGCCTGCTGCGCATTCTCCTGCGGCGCGGGCGCCGGTTGCTGGTTCTGTGCGCTCTGCGCCAGCTGGCCCTCCGCCGGCGGCTGCTGCACTTTCGTGCCCGGCCGGCCCGGATGCGAGCTTTGCAGTATCTTCTTCAGATCCTCTCGATTGATCTGTGGCGCTTTGCTGGTCGCGATGCGGTCCTTGTCCGAAATCACCTTCGCATCCGGACGCCGCGTCAGCTTCTGCGCGTCCGGCGGCAACTCCAAAAATGTCGCGTCTTTCGACCGGTCTGTGTCCGTCCGAATCGCCAGATCCACGGGCTTGTGCGGAAGCAGCATCATCAACTTCTCGCTGTTCCACAACAGAATGATCACGAACAAGTGCAGAATGACGGACAGCCACAACGCTTCGCGCTTGCGTGCCCGCGAAAGATCGTCCTGCAACTGGATGAGAAGATGCGGAACATCGTCAGGATTGAAGCTGCGATAAGCTGTCTCCCAGTGCTGGGCTTCGAACAGATCGCGCTGCTCAGCTTGGTCGGCCAGCGGAGTTAAGGGATCGCGAGGCGGAATTTGAGTGACTGGCATCGGGCAGAGACTATAAAGCTTAGAGCCACGGGCAGCCTCCTGGGTTGCGCAACGTTCAACGCAAAGTTTCTGCGTAAAGTTACGTAAAGCATGGAGTGCGACCGTCAAATCTATTGTCGCATTTTTTTGCGCCAGCCGAGTGAGTACCTGAGTAATGGCCGAGCCACGGGCCAACGGGGCAGCTAGACGGATCACCAATTTCAATCCGTCTGCATCACAATGCCAGGTTGCTTCGTTCGTCCTGCGTCTGGTTCCAACCGAACAATGTCCTTGGAGATCTGGTCTATGTTGCACAAAGGAACTCGCCCGCCTGGCGTATCTGCCCACCGTGCTTCCACACCTCGCGTGCCTGCGCTGCGCGTGTCTGCACGTTCTAGATCTGCGCCCGGTGTCGCCGTACTGATTGTCGGAATCGCGCTGCTCGCCAGTCCGCGCAGAACGTTCGCCCAGCACGGCGGCGGTGGTGGCGGCGGACACGGCTCGCCGGGCGGCGGGCGTCCCGGCGGGGTAAGCGAACGGGACGATCTCAAGGACTTTCACCGCGCCATGGCCGTCCGAGCTAGCGCTCAGCAGAGCGCCGCGTTCGCTAGTCTCATACAAGACGCCCAGGCCGCCAGCGCACAGATACAAGCTTTTCGCGAGTCTCTGCAGAGAGTTCCCGCTTCTTCGGCGCTGTCGGACCGCGCCGCCACAGTCGATCAGGCCATTGAAAAAGTTCGAACTGGCAGCAAGAATTTTCTCGCCTCGTTTTCTTCCGTTCAAAAATCCGGTTTGAAGGACATCGCCAAAAAACTGGCAAAAGCGGATTCTGACTTCGCCAAACAAATAAAAGCGCTCGATCAAATCGTCCAGACTCCCAAGCCAGACAGCGAACAGATCGCCAACTCCGCCGCCAATCTCGACAAGGCGCTCGCTGGTTTCCAAAGCGAACAACGCGCGCTCGGCACAGAAATGAGCATCCTCCTCACGTCTGACGGCCAGAACCTCGCCTTCAATCTTCCCCCGGTCACGAGTGCGATCGACATCGGCGGCCAGCCCATCTCGATCGCAGCTTCGGGCGTGGCCTCCCGAACGTCCGCGGAAAACGGCCTCTTCAGTCTCAAGCTCATCGCCAATCTCTCCGACCTGCAGCAAAACATCACCGGCATTCTCCGCTCCCAACTCACACGCTCTCCCCGCTGCGGCGAGCGCATTGAGATTCAACGAGCCGCGCTCGCCCCGCTAGCTCCCGCCAGCCTGGTGGTGGCTCACGTGCACCTCGAGCGCTGGGTCTGCCCGCCTGACTCCGGCGGGGAGAGCCCCATGGAAGTGGCCGCCGGCGACGGCGAGATCGAGGTCAAACTCACTCAATCGCTCGAACAAAACGCTGGTTTGGGCCTCGTCTCCGAAATTACCCGCGTCGACGCCAACGGCTTCCTGCGCGATATGCTGCGCTCGGGTGACCTCGGAGCCACTCTGCGCGATCAAATCGCCGCATCGCTGCTCTCCGCCGTGCAGAAGGGCACAGACCTCAAGGCCACACTACCGGCTGCAGCGCAGGAGTCCGCCACCATCCAGAAAGCTCAATTCCAGAGTACCGGCGCCGACCACTTGAGCCTGGTCCTCGACGGTCAGCTACAGCTCTCCGACGATCAGACCAAACTATTTGCCACCCAACTTAAACAGCGCCTGTCCGCGCAAGGCGCGTCACCGCCATAAACCCCAAATCGGAGCCGCGCTTCTTAAAGTTATGCAAAGATTTGTCCGAATCCTGTTCGTCGCGCAACTTCCGGCTCATCATCCCGTTCATAGATGTAGACACCTCGTCTTAAAAAGGAGATCCCCATGCTCAAACAGTGTCTTCTCGTTCTTCTCGCGGCCGGCCTCATCTCGATCGCCGTGCCTTTCGCGGCGGCCCAATCGTCCAATGATAGCCCGCCTAACCATCAGCAAGCCCCACCCTCGCAGGACAACGGTCGCTGGCACCAGGGTCCACCCGACCCCGCCCAGCGCACCCAGGAACTGAACAAGAAACTCAATCTCACAACCGATCAGCAAACCAAAGTGCAGGACATCGTTCAGTCCGAACACTCAGAGATGGAGAGCCTGCGCCAGGACACTTCGACTTCCCGGCAGGATCGCCACACCAAAATGATGGACATCCGCAAGAGCACCGACGCGAACATCCGCGCGCTCCTCGACCCGACCCAGCAGAAGAAGTGGGACGAAATGCAGGCCAAGCGTGAGCAGTGGCGACAAAACCGACGCCACGGCTCGCCCGACGGCGATCAGCAGGGCCCACCACCACAGCAATAGATATCCGGGACCCGCTCGTGCGGGACGGGGCTTCGCCCCGTCCTAAGCTATCCGAGTCTTTTCAGCGATTCTGCTGCCAGAACGCGGAGTGGGGCTTCATCCTCGGGGAAAGAGAATAGTCCCATCCCCCTTTGGTGCTGTGACGACCTGTCGCGTTGGGGGCGACCATCGTCAACTTTAATTAACGGCACGGCGGCAACTTTCACTGTGGTGTCGCAGTTCCGAAAATCACGACCACCGTGCCCACAGGCGTTACCACCGGCGAAGGCCAGGTGGTAACGCCCGGCAGCATGCCGTTGAGCAACGTGTCCTTCCGGGTGTCGCCGTAGGGAAATGAATCGACACGCCAACGCTCCGTCAATCTGCAATTAAATTACAAACTGTCGACAAATCTGTGACACAAGCAATGATTGCACCTGATTAACATTAACTGGTTTCTCCTGAAGAAAACTAACGACGATTCTGTGGACACTCACGCGTCGGCCGCTCACCTGCCCAGAACCGCTATGACGGCACGGATTCTGGCTCTCTTCTTAGCCGTCCACTCGAACTCGGCCACCTGCAGGGCGACCGGTTTGGAGGATCAGCATGCGAAACAGATTGCCGGAAAGGTCAACTCATGTCCGTCTTTCGATGTCGATATGCGCTCTTACGTTGCTGTTTTGCGCATTCAACATTCGCCCGTCGTTCGCCCAAGAGAATGAGAATAAACATAATCTTGACTGGCGATACCACGGAAACACTCTATCCAATGAACGATTTCAGGACGTCGACCAAATCAACCCTTCCAATGTCGCTCAATTAAAACCAGCGTGGATTTTCCACACGGGTGTTCTCGGCGACCCGAACATGTCAATGGAAATGACCCCCGTCGTTGTCAAAGGCGTGATGTATGTTCCCACCGGAGACGACGATGTGTTTGCACTGGATGCCGCGTCGGGCAAGCAGATCTGGGCCTATCATCCGACAGACATGCCTGCGCCGTCGACGCTTCCCATTTGCTGCAATAACGACAACCGGGGAGTAGCGGTAGGCAAGGGAAAGGTTTTCGTCGCGCGGCTCGACGCGAACTTGGTAGCTCTGGATGCAGACTCCGGTAATGTAGTCTGGAAAACAACCGTCGACCTGTCGAGCAATGGCGCTGCCATGACGCTTGCTCCGCAGTTTGCCGATAACAAAGTGATTGTTGGCGTTTCGGGCGCCGAATTCGCGGTGCGTGGTCATGTGGACGCGTACGATCCGGACAGCGGCGCCCTTTTGTGGCGTTTCTGGACCACTGAGCCCACCACGTGGGAGGGTAACTCTTTCCTTACTGGCGGGGCGACGGTTTGGGGAACCCCAAGCTACGATCAGAAACTCCATACCCTGTACTTCGCTACGGGTAACGCCTTCGCCTGGCCCTGGGCCGGCAATCGCGCGGGATTGAACCTCTACTCGGCGTCGATTGTAGCGGTCGACATAAGGAACGGGCGCTTGAAGTGGTATTTCCAATTTGCCCACCATGACATGTGGGACTTTGACGGGCCGCAACCGACAGTGCTGCTGGACGTGAATGGCACTCCGGCCATTGCCCACACTTCGAAAACAGGGTACACGTTCATCCTGGATCGGCGCACCGGCAAGTCGCTCTTCCCGTATTCGGAGGTGCCAGTTCCCCCGACGCCGGCGGATGCGGCTTTCCAGCATCCCTGGCCAACCCAACCTGTCTCCTCGATTGGAACCCTGCTCGAACACTCGGCTGAGCTCCCGCTCCCGGCCGGCTACACCGCTGCTCCAATGTGGACAACGATGCAACCAACACCACTGGTTTACCAGCCATGGGCGGATGGAGTGGAATGGCCTCCCGCGGCTTACAGCCCGCGGACCCACTTCCTCTACTCGCATGCCCGTTATTCGCCTCTTGATGTTGGGATTACAGATAACCCGGCGGACGATACGTTGTGCCCAGGTGGGCCGTGCACATTTACGGGAACCTTTTCCGTACCCGGCTCGACGCAGCACGGCGTTTACGGAGCGATCGATACGCGTACGGGAAAGATCGCCTGGCAGGACGCCACGACTCCAGGGATTAATCCCGGCTCGGGCATAGGAGTAGCCGGCGACCTGGTCTTCTTCGGCGAAAGCCAGGGGCTCCTCCATGCCGCGGATGCCAGCACGGGTCGGATCCTGTGGACCTTCGATGCATCCAAGGTGCCCAATGCGGGCGGCGCAAATGCCTCTCCAGCCTTTTACGTCATCAACGGAAAGGAGTACGTGGCGTACGGCTTCGGCGGCGAGCCGGGTGAAGGCCCCGGTGTGCTGGGCGACGCGGTGATCGCCTTCGCGCTTGGGGATGACGGTTCCGGGGAGGCGGTAACCAAGGCTCCGAGTCCGGCACGACCGTCGGAGGAGGCACCGCAAACCCGGCGGCTTCAGCGGCTTATACAGTGGCTTAAACAGTGAACGGGATCGAGTTCATGGTTAAGGCGTTTGGGTGGGGATGTTGCACCGGCGCAACTCTCCTCCAAACCCGGTGGGGGCTGCGATGATCGCGTTTCTCACTGCTACCGCGATCCGCTGCCGCCGGGCCGCTCGACTTCAAAGCGGCAGCTCAAGCAAGGACTTCCCAACGAGTGAGGAAAGGAGGCATTCCCATGGAGTGGGTTCAACCGGATTTTGAAGAGATTTCACTGGCGTGCGAGATCAACTCGTATGCTCAGGCAACACTGTAGTTCCGACTACTGCCAACGGCTGCTTCAGGGAGCAAAGCATATTCTCTAACATGCTCTCGGGCAGCCGTGGCAGTGTCCGGACGGATATCGCGCCGCGAGAGAGTCTAAGTTTACCGCTGGCAAGCTCGGTCGAACAAAGACAGCCTACAGTAACGACAGGTTCGGGAAGCAGGTGGAGGTTGCGGAGGACGGATGGGAATTCGGGTTGCGCCAAGCGAAGCCGACTCTCGCGCTTTGACTGCGGATGAACTATACCCGTCATCCGATCCACAGCAGATCGAGCAGGAAATCGGATCCTTTCTGAATCGTCTGCTCGAGCGGCGAGCGGTTGATTTCCAATGAGAACCCCACCACCACTTGCGCTGATCGCGGAGGTGACGCACCGCTGTCCTCTACACTGCGTCTATTGCTCCAACCCCCTGGAGCTCAAAGCCCGTGCTGAGGAATTGCCCACCGAAACCTGGGCGCGGGTATTCGAGGAGGGGGCAGAGCTGGGCATGTTTCACGTGCATTTCACGGGTGGCGAACCGTTGGCGCGAAATGATCTCGTCAGACTCGTTTCCGTAGCCCACTCCCTCCGGTTGTATACAAACCTGATCACTTCCGGAATAGGGCTGAGTGAGAAAAAACTGACGGCGCTGATTGAGGCCGGGCTGGATCACCTGCAGATGAGTTTTCAGGATGGCGAGGAAAGATTCGCCGATTGGATAGCTGGAGCACCAGTCCATGAGCGCAAACTAGCTCTCGCCGGCCTCATCCGCGAAAGCAGCGGACTGGCCTTTACCGTGAACCTGGTCGTGCATCGTCACAACCTCGACCGGCTCGACTCGATGATCTCCTTTGCGGAAATTTTGGGGCCGCAGCGCATCGAGATTGCCAACGTTCAATACTACGGATGGGCCTTGAAAAACCGTGAATGGCTATTCCCCACGCGGGAGCAAGTCAAGCAATCCCTTGCGGTCGTCGAGCAGGCGCAAGAACGCTTGAAGGGGCAGATCAAAATCGATTTCGTCACACCGGATTACTACGCCACCTTCCCCAAACCGTGCATGGCAGGCTGGGGACGCCAGCTCATGCTCGTGGATCCTTCGGGCAGCGTCTTGCCCTGCCATGCCGCTGCAGTGATTCCCGATCTGCACTTCGAAAACGTAAAACAAAAGCCACTGCGCTCGATTTGGGAGGAATCTCCAGCTTTCCGCCGGTTCCGGGGCGAAGACTGGATGCCGGAACCCTGTAAAAGCTGCGAGCGGCGCATCTTGGATTTTGGGGGCTGCCGCTGTCAAGCATTCCTGATCACTGGCGATGCCAACGCCACCGATCCCGTTTGCTCGCTGGCCCCGGCGCACCGCTTAATCGAAGAATGGGTCGCACGCACAAATTTAGCGGTCAGCACAGCGGCAGCTTCGACGCCAACCCCACACTCGGAGCAGCCGTGGGCCTATCGTCCCCAGCCTGCCTGATCGCCTCCAATCCGGAGAAGGTTGAGGGTGGTAAATTACGCGGGTAAATTGGAGTAAAGGATGATCGATATTCGCACGGCTTTCCTTTTCGTGGTTTCGGCAGGCACAGCACTGGCCCAGACACCGGCGGCCTCCCAGAGCGTTGCTGAGGCGCCCATGGCGCCGCCGATCGTAAAGAGTCTCGACTTCTCGGCTATCGACAAAAGCGTCGATCCGTGCACCGACTTCTACCAATATGCATGCGGCAACTGGATCAAGGACAATCCAATTCCGGGTGACCAAGCGCGCTGGGTGCGCTCGTTCTCGGTCCTCCAGGAGCGAAACCTTTATGAGCTTTGGCAGCAGCTGGACAAAGCCGCCAAGAGCCCTGCAAACCCCCTCGAGAAGAAGTATGGCGACTTCTTTGCAGCATGCATGAATGTCGAGGATCTGCAGAACAAGGGCCTTGAGTCATTTGAGCCCGCGCTGAAACGCGTTTCCGCGCTGAGCGACTCCAAAGACATCGCAACGCTGATCGGCGATCTTGCAGCTGCCGGAGATCCCGCACCGCCATTGCGCTTGGATGTCGAACCGGACCAGAAGGACTCGTCAAAGCATATCTTGACCATCTCCGAGAGCGGCATGACGTTGCCGGGCCGCCAACTTTATGTAGGTCGCTTGGGGTATGCTCGCAGGCGATATACAAGCCATCTAATACGCATGTTCATGCTTGCCGGCGATACGATGGAGCGAGCCCAGGCGGAGGCAACGGCTGTTTTCGGGATCGAGACTAAACTGGCGCAGGCTTCTGCTGATGGCGAGGATTTGAGCGATCCCGAGAAGCGCTATCACATCTACACCCTCGCCGATCTCCAGAAACTGGCGCCCGAGTTCGACTTCAGGGCCTACTTCAAGCATGTGACGGCACAGCCGATCGAAACAGTCAATGTAGCCAACCCGGATTTTGTGAAGACTGTTAAT
>Ga0210402_10001250_pt1 | contig 26316 bp, 31 predicted proteins | sample IncBWC7MmetaG_FD_161055 | JGI IMG/M metagenome (GOLD analysis project Ga0210402, IMG submission 161055) | Forest soil microbial communities from Barre Woods Harvard Forest LTER site, Petersham, Massachusetts, United States - Inc-BW-C-7-M | ecosystem: Environmental > Terrestrial > Soil >... | reverse complement strand
TCGGCGTTCTCAATGTGGTGCCGCCGGCGGCGCTGGAGGCGATGATTCGCCAGCGCGAACTGGACAAGGCGGCGGCACGGGCACCGCCGGAGCCGGCGCCGCCGGAATTGGTCGGCTATATCCGCGCCCAGTTCAACATGATGCGCGACCACCGCAACAACGCTGACAGCGGCTGGTCCAACCGGTTGTTGCAGGCGTTGCGCACCTTCAACGGGCAGTACGATCCGACCAAGGAACGGGAAGTCATCAAGTTCGGCGGCAGCCAGGTCTATGCCCGGCTCAGCGCGCAGAAATGCCGGGCGGCTTCTTCGCTGCTGCGTGACATCTATCTCGGCCCGGACCGGCCCTGGAGCATCAAGCCGCCGGCCGACCCGGACATCCCGCCGGAGATCATTCAGAAGATCGACCAGCTGATGCAGCAGGAGCAGCAGGTGGTGACGCAGACCACCGGCCAGCCGCCGGCATCGCAAGACACCGAAAAGCGTCGTCGGGCGCTGCTGGAGTCGGCTTCCGATGCGGCGCGCAAGAAAGCTCGCGAGCAGGCCCAGACCTCGGAAGACCGTATCGAGGAGATGCTGCAGGAGGGCGGCTTCTACCACGCGATGGCCGAATTTCTGGTCGATCTGTCCATCTTCCCGTTTGGGTGCATCAAGGGCCCGACGGTCAAGATCATGCCGGAAGTGAAGTGGCCGCCCGGCGGCGGTCGTCCGCAGGTGGTGCAGACACCGAAGATGATGTGGGGGCGGGTATCGCCGTTCGACCTGTGGTGGACCCCGGGCGTGTCGGATATCGCCAACGCCTCGGTGATCGAAAAATCCCGCCTGACTCGCGCCGAACTCAACGACTGCCTTGACCTGCCGGGGTTCGACCAGAACGAGGTGCGCGCGGTGCTGGAGGAATACGGCCGCGGCGGGTTGTACGACAATTGGGACACCACCGACGCCGAGCGCGCGGTACTGGAATCGAGGGAAAATCCGGCGTGGAATAGATCCGGGCTGATTACCCAGATGGAATTCCACGGCAACGTACAGGGTCGGATCCTGCAGGAATACGGCATGCCGGGGGCTTCTGACGAGCTGCGCGATTATCGCATCGACGCCTGGTGCATCGGCTCGCATATCATCAAGGTGCAGTTGTCGCCGTCGCCGCGGGCTCGGCATCCGTATTTCATCAGCAGTTTCGAGAAGGTGCCGGGGACGCCGTTGGGTAACGGATTGATCGACATCATCGCCGATCTGCAGGACGTCGCCAATGCCTGTCTGCGCTCGCTGGTCAACAACGTCTCGATTTCCTCCGGACCGCAGGTGATTGTCAATGACGACCGGGCCCGGCCGGAGGAAAACACCGACGATCTGTACCCATGGAAGCGCTGGCACGTCACCAACGATCCGGTCGGTAATAACGCCAAGCCTCCGGTTGAATTCTTCCAGCCGCAGAGCAATGCCCAGGATCTGTTGACGGTGTTCAAGGCGTTCGTCGACCTGTCTGACGACGTCAGCGCGATCCCGAAATATATTGGCGGCCAGCCTGGTGGTGGCGCCGGCCGCACCGCTTCCGGGCTGGCGATGTTGATGAACAACGCCAGCAAGATCCTGCAGACCGTGGCTTCGAATATCGATCGCGACATTCTCGAACTGGCGCTGCAGCAACTGGCCGATCTGGTACTGCTGACCGACACCACCGGACTGCTCACCGGGGAAGAGGACATCTCGGTGCAGGGGGTTTCGGTCGCGGTGCAACGCGAGACCTTGCGGCAGCGTCAGCTCGAGTTTCTACAGCATACCAACAACCCGACCGACTTTGCGATTATGGGTGCCAAGGGTCGTGGTTCGGTGTTGCGCTCGGTGTCGCAGACCATCGGGCTCGACGGCGAGACGGTGGTGCCGACCGACGACGAATTGCAGAAACAGCAGCAGGCGGCGCAGCAGGGCGCCGAGCAGCAGGCGCTCAACCAGAAAGTCGAGCAGGGCATCCAGACGGGTGTGCAGTTGGGGACGCAGAAAATCGCCTCCGAACTGACCGCCGGATTGCTGGCGTCGCAGGCTGGGGGGATGGGCGGACCGCCTGGCGGCCCGCCGGGCATGGGACCGCCTGGCATTTTGCCGCCCGGCATGCCGCCCGGTGGCCCGCAAGCTGCTGCCCAGGCTCAGGGCAACCAGCCGACCCCGATGTCGAATGCATCAGCGCAGGCTGCCAATGTGGTCGGTAACCAGCCGAAACCGCCAGGTCCGGGCGGACGTTCGGCTCCCATTGGAGGCGGACCGGGATAGTTTTCAACCAGGGAGTGTGAAACATGCCGTCTTTTACTGTCAAAGCGCGCAAGACCGGCGCGACCGTGGTCACTACCGTTGAGGCCGCCACTCGCGAGGAAGCCATTGCACTGGCGGTGCAAACGGCGGCCCCGGGTGAGGAAGTCGAAGTCATGCAGGTTCAGGAAGTCATGGCTGTAACGGGTACGACGGGCGCAACCGGTACGACGGGCGCAACCGGTACGACGGGCGTAACGGGTACATCAGGTACATCAGGTACGTCGGGTACATCGGGCGCATCCGGCGCATCGGGCGCGTCCAGTACATCCGGCCCTACTGGCACCCCCTGAAATGCTGGTTTGGAACGCCATCGTCAAGAACGAGGCAGCGATCATCGATCGCTGCGTGAGGAGTCTGTTACCTCATGTCGACGGCGCTATCGTGATTGATACCGGATCGAGCGATGACACGCCGGAGCGGATTACGGAATTGTTCAATAAGGCTGGCAAGTCGATTGAGATTCATTACGCTCCGTTTTTCGCCTTTGACCAGGCCCGTAACAAGGCATTGGAGTTTGCGCGCGGCAGTCCGTTGAAGTGGGATTATCTGCTGCTGGCCGATGCCGATATGGAGTTGAAGATTAGTGATCCGGACTGGACCAGGCAGCTGAACGGAGGATTGTCTTATGACATGTATCAGACTGCAGGATCCGTCCGATACGTTAATCGAAGAGTGGTCAGTCGTCATGCTACAGGCAATTATATGGGGGTTACGCACGAATACCTTGCTATTGAGTCTGCTGGAAAATTGGAAGGAGCAGAATTCAATGATCATGCCGACGGATCAAACCGAGCCGCCAAGTTTCAACGTGACATCGATCTGCTCGAACAGGCACTCAAAACCGAAACTGACCCTGGCCTGATTCAGCGCTATCATTTTTATCTGGCGCAATCTTTCTTCGACAAGGGCGACTGGGCCAAGGCGGCGGAGCATTACAAGATCCGAACCGAACTCGGCGGCTTCGACGAGGAGGTGTGGAATGCACAACTGCATTACGCGCACTGTCTATCGAACCTGGGCTTTGACGCGCAATTCCTCTGGGAAATGTTTCGAGCGTATCGGCTTCGGCCCTCCAGAGTGGAGTCGTTGTACGATCTTGCCAAATATTTCCGGGAACGTGGCGACAACCATATCAGCCTATTATTTTCAGAACCAGGAATGTCCGTTCCTTTTCCCCGAGATGATCTACTCTTCGTCAATGAGTATGTATACAGAGTTGGGTTGAAGGAAGAATTCGCGGTTTGCGCCTATTACGATCCGCGCAAGCGGACAGAGGGTGCCAAGGTTTGTAACCAGGTGGCGCTGTCGAAGCCGGCGTCCTGGCAGGCGCGCGAGCAGGCGCGCATCAATCAATACTGGTATCTCAGGCCGTTGGCGCAGCACGTCCCGTCGTTCAAGCCGTCACAAATCGTGCTTCAGCCACAACCAGGTTATGTCGCCACCAATCCGTCGGTGATCAACCACAACGGCAAGCCGATGGCGCTTGTGCGTAGCGTTAATTACACCATCACGCCGGAGGGGGTTTATGCAATTCGGGGATCGGACGGTAGTTGTAATCGGAACAATCCTATTAGTACTCGCAATTATCTTGTCGGTCTGGATCATGAGCTAGCGATCGAGTCGAGTCACGAGTTGGCGCTGCCGCCGAATTGGCCAGAGCCGAAGTTCGATCTGGTGCGCGGGTTTGAAGATTCACGGTTGTTCGAGTGGGGTGCTTCCGGTGCGCTGGGCACGCTTTACACGCTTTCCACAGTACGCGAGCTGACGCCGGAGGGCTGGTGTGACCAGGTGCTGGCGTCTGTTCTGGATACGGCGAATGGTGGTGTGGCCTATTGCGGGGCGGGTACCGTTCATGTCGCAGAACGCCGTCATGAAAAGAACTGGATGCCATGGGTGCAAAAGGATGGGGCGCTGCAGTTCGTCTACCGGTTGGGAACGTTGATCGATACGAACGGCCAGATCATCAGTCAACATGACTGCGATGTCGACGTCGGCCATATCAGCGGCGGGTCGCAGGTCATCAATGTTGATGGCATCTGGCTGGCGCTGGTGCATGAAGCCAGATCGATCCCGGGTCGTTCTGTCAGATACTACCAGCATCGATTCGTGGTGTTCGACGATGACGGTCGATGCTTGCGGATTTCCTTGCCGTTTTGCTTCCACGATCGGCAAATCGAATTCGCGGCCGGACTGTCATATTTTCCCGATAAAAGACAGCTGTTGGCAAGCTATGGCGTGCGCGATTGCGAGGCTTGGCTGGCGACGATGAACCTGGATGAAGTCATCGCTTTCATCGCGGAAGGTGCGTGAGGAATCATAGACGGCGCAATCCTGCGTAAACAATGGAGGCCTAATACAATGCATACTCCTTTCTTAGCGCTCATCACTCCACTCGGCGGGACCGGTGGTGGTGGAGGCGGACAACCTCCCGGTTACTGGGGCGGTGTGGCGCCACCGCTGCCTACACATCCGATTGCTCCGGGTGGTCCGCCTCCCGGTTATTGGGGTGGTGTAGCACCTCCACTTCCGACCCATCCAATTGCGCCGGGTGGTCCGCCTCCCGGTTATTGGGGCGGCATCGCACCACCGCATCCGGATCAGGGCTTGCCGGGACAGCCTCCTGGTTACTGGGGCGGTGTAGCTCCGCCTTACCCGTCACATCCCATCGCGCCAGGTGGTCCGCCTCCGGGATATTGGGGTGGTGTAGCTCCACCTTACCCTGATCAGGGTTTGCCGGGTGGCCAACCTCATCCGTCACACCCCATCGTGCTGCCGCCGGTTGAGCCTGGTGGACCGCCGGTCGAGATTTGGCCGAAGCCGGGGCGTCCGACGCATCCGATTGTGTTGCCACCTCCGCCGCCGCCGGATCAGGAGGCGATCAAGTTGCCGCCGGAAGATGGAGGCTGGGCTTATACGCCGACTTACGGTTGGGGTTATTTCCCGCCGCAGGATACGGCGCAACCGAAGTAGTTACATGCCTAAAGGCGCGTATCCAACCGGGTACGCGCCAGCCTATCGCTGCAGGCCGGCAGGATCGTGGATGTGATGACCAAGCGTTTCAATATCAATCCTTAACCCGTGAGCAAAGGAGTGATGCCTATGTTGAACAATCCAAACTGGAGTAAGGGCGTTCTTGATTGGCTGCGTCAACAACCAGCCGATAGCAGCTATGACTGGCAACATCCCGATCGTTGTATCGTCGGCCGGTTTCTCGCAGCCAAGGGTCAAGCGCGCGAAGGCATCGACTATACCGATATGCCTAATTATCACGACATCACGGAGCCTAAGCCGTGGACCTTCGGCGACGCGCTTAAACGCGCAGGGGATCTTTGAGGTCATTCATCGGTGCTATCTTAATCGATGACCAAGCATAGCGAGCGTTAACGTGGGTATCACTGAAGAAGGTGGCAAGGTTGCAAGTGGCACTGTTGAAGCGCTGAAGGGCCAACCGTTGGCGCTCGCACTGGTCGTTGTGAACGTTTTATTCTTGCTGGGGGGAATGTGGACGGCACATGATTTTTTCCAGCGCCTTGAAACTGCATCACTGCGAAAAGACAATCTGGTCTCAGCCATGATGGAACGCTGCATCGAGATGGCACCGCCGGTGAAGAGTGAGCGACAATGAGTATGCCGGAGCAGGCCGCCAAGGTTGCGAGCAACACCATCGATGCCATGAAATCGACGCCGCTGGCGATTGCTCTACTTGTCGTCAATATCGGATTTCTTGGTTTTGCGGCCTATGTGCTGGGTGAAGTTGCGGCCAACGCGCAGGAGCGTAACAAGACTCAGACCGAACTGATCAGCAAGTTGGTGTCCGACATTCGTGACTGCCGGCAGGGACCGAGACCATGACATCAACACGGGGGACGTTGTCAGAGCAGGAGTGCATGCCATGAATGAGGACAGGAAACTCAGTCCAGCAGGAGCAAACCTCATTAAACATTTTGAAGGCTGTCTTAAGCCGCACGAGGGCAAGTACAGGGCTTACACGTGTCCAGCGGGAGTTACAACCATAGGTTGGGGAACGACAACCGAGCATGGCCATCAGATTAAACTGGATACCGTGTGGACTAAGCAGCAATGCGACGAAGCGTTTCTTAGAGACATGGAAGCCTTCGAAAAATCGGTGCGCCGGTTGGTCAAGGTCCCGTTGACGGATTACCGCTTCGACGCCCTGACGAGCTTTTGTTACAACTGCGGCGAGGGCAATTTAGCCAAGTCGAGTCTTTTGAAGCATGTGAATTTACAACAATGGGAATCCGCAGCGGCAGAATTTCACAAGTGGAATAAAGCCAATGGTAAGGTGCTGCCGGGTCTAACCCGGCGGCGTGCCAGTGAGGCGCTGTTGTTCCAGAATATCTCCGACGACAATTACGACGGCAAGCCGGACAAGGTCGTTGCGTCACCGTTCGAGCCCATGCCGCAGAGCGTCGATCCGCCGGCAGAGGAGGAGATGTCATGAGTAGCAGCGAGAAGATTAATCCACTTGTCTGCGATTTATCGCACTGGGATCCGGCCAATGATTATAAAGCGGTGAAGCAGGATGGCATCGTTGGCGTGATCTATAAAGCGACCGAAGGCCAGAGCTATAACGACCCTAGCTATGTCGATCAGCAAACAGCGGCAAAGGCCGCGGGACTGTGCTGGGGCGCGTATCACTTCGCGGATGCCAGCGATGTTGACGGGCAGGTCGACAATTTTTTAACTTTTGCTTGTCCCGACCGGGACGAGCTGTTCTGCCTCGACTGGGAGGACAATCCCAGCGGTAGCGGCAAGATGAGCCCCTCGCAGGTCAAGGAGTGGATCACCAAGGTCGAGGACGCACTTGAACGACCCAACGAATGCGTAATTTACGGCGGCAATACTATTAAGGAGGCGTTGGGCGACGAGATCGACGAGTTCTTCGCCAGTCGCCGGTTATGGCTGTGTCAGTACGGATCAACGCCGGTCGTGCCGCCGTGTTGGAAAACCTACTGGCTCTGGCAATTCACTGATGGCGAAGTCGGCCCCAGCCCGCACACCATTGATGGCATTGGTCCCTGCGATATCAATTCTTATCAGGGCGGCGCCGACGAACTGATAGCTGAATGGGCGAGCGGCTCGGCGCAGCCGGCGCCCGGACCTGAGCCGGAAATGGCTTCGGTGCATTTCAACGTGCAAACCGTCGGCCAGGTCGAGGTCACGATCGCGATCAATGGTGAGGTGATCTATGGCGACAACTCATAATTTAGTTAATATTTGCTTAAGAATTTAGCTCTATAGCCTCCTGAAATCACAGGAGGCTTCTCCATGGCTGCCAAGACCAAGCAGGAAACTGAGCACGACGTCACCTTCGCCGAGGGTGGCGATACCCACATGTTTGGCCAGCAGGCTGCGGGTCCGGATAAGCCCGGCAACACCGGCAAAGATCCGACGTCGGCACCGGGAGCTAAATTTGCCAAGGGTGGCTCAACCAAGATGTTCGGTTATTCACCGGCGCAGGAAGCAAAAGCGGGCCAGACTGGAGCGCGTTGATGGCCAGAACTCCAAAACCAATGTCCCTGCCACCGGCACCCAAGCCAGTCGATCCTGACAAGGCGGTTTTGAAGCCGCCTCGGCTCAAGCCAATCTCCACCCGCGAGTACGGCAAGGGCGGTACGCCGTTGTCTGGCGCGCCGGACATGGGGCTCCGTGGCGCCGGTATCGGCTATGGAGGAATCAAGAATGGTTTTTAAAAAACAGATCACGCCGCTCGGCGGCGGCAAGGGCCGAATCAACATGCAGCGCGGCAAGGGCTCGACGCTGCAGCGAAATACGCCTGGCCAGCAGGAGACGCTGACCGGCGGCAATCCATTGGCACGGATGCTCAATCGATATCCGGCACAACCGCAACCGGCGCCAAATGCGATGGCGCCGTCAACTGCGCCGGCAGCAACCGCTGGGCCACAACCGACAGCGGCGATGCCACCGATCGGGCCGCCTGATCAGGGATGAGTGCGACGGACAAGGAATTAACGGACTACGCGCGTTTTTTGCGCAATGCGGCGCCGCAGGAATTTTCTAATTTCTGTGCGGCGTTCGAGAAATACACCGCTTCTTATATCAACACCCTGGTCGAAACGGCCGGGGATTTGCCGTTGGCGCAGGGTCGAGCGCAGCAATGCGTGAACATTCTGCGCGTGCTGGAGGGAATAAAAAATGGTTGATGTCGTGGTCGATGAAAAACCGATGGCGAAGCTTCCCTATGACCCCGATATGATACCCGACGCCGTCAAGCGACGGGTGGCGGCGGTAGAGGCGTTCTACGCCACACCATCGGCTGCCGCATCGGTAGAAACGCCGCCGGCGACACCACCGCTTGCAGAGAATTCAAATGGTTCGCAGCCACAGCAACCTGCGGCTGTTGAATCAGCGTCGGAGCAGCTTGACCTCCCGTTGGCTGAGCCGACCACGCAGGCGCCGGGCTCTCAACAGCCTCCACCCCACCCGGCGTCTGCGGATCAACGTCCTGCTGAAAACGAAAATTCAGAGACCTGGAAGTCTCGGTATTTCGGATTGCAGGGCCGCTTTACAACGTCGCAGAAGACGATTGGCGAGCTGGAGGAGCAAATCGCCCAGATGGGTAGAGAGCTGTTGCAGACCCAGCAATGGGCTTCTCAACAGCCGCGCCACGCGCCGCCGCCGCCGCGGTCCTACGTAACCGAGAAGGATGTTCAGGACTACGGATCTGATCTGGTTGATTTTACTCAGCGCGCGGCGGTGCAGGCGGTAGCACCACATCTGCAGGCGTTGGAGCAGCAAAATACCGAACTGCAGCGCCGATTGGCGGACGAGGCGCGGGCCCGACTCGATATGCGGGTCGAGGCGGCGGTGCCGAATTTCCGGGAGATCGATCGTGATCCGCGGTGGCTTCAATGGTTACTGGGGATTGATCTTCTATCAGGACGTGTTAGACAGCAATTGTTGAACGAAGCTATCGCGTCAGCCAATGCGCCACGTGTAATCTCGTTCTTCAACGGCTTCCGGCAAGAGGAAGCAGCTACAGGGCACAGTGAACCAGCGCCCAGCTCCAGGTCCCTCCGGGAGCCGGCGATCGATCTGAGTTCACTTGCGGCCCCTGGCAGGGCCAGGCCGGCAACGGGCGGTGACGCCTCGATGCCCAGCGACAGACCCACTTACACTCGCGCTCAAATCGCACAGCTCTACTCTGCGCATCGTAGGGGCGCATACGTCGGGCGTGAAGCCGAATGGGCTCGGCAGGATGCCGATATCATTGCGGCTGGTGCGGAAGGGCGTGTCCAGATGTAACCCGGGGGCTGCTCGAACAGAACGGTAGTAGTCCCCTAATCCAAGGGATCACTCTCATGCCTATTCCCAGTGCCGGATTTCCTGGCGCAACGTCAGGATCCGTACCCGCCCTTACACCTGTAGGGTCTTCACCTAACAACCTCCAAACGACTGGTTTCATTCCTGAGATCTGGAGTGCCAAGCTCGTCGAGAAGTTTTATGCGTCGACTGTTTTGTCGGCGATCTCGAATTGAACAGCGGTTCGAGTAAAACTGGACCTGAAAAACTGGAACCGAAAGGAACCAGAGGTAAGAGTAAATTGCCGTTGAAGTATCTTGCTGGTCTGCTTGATGCTGATGGGTCTATCACCTATCAAATCAGGGAGTGGGACGGTCCGAAGTGTGGTCCATCTAAGCGTGTGCAAGTTTACCTTGCGCTTTCACAGAGCGGTTCTCGTGATTTTGTCGAGCTTGTTGCGTGGAGTTTAACTCCGCCGTCGTGCACTCAGTACTGGGGGCACATCAAGTTTGACGCACGGCATAAACGAGACGCTTGGTGCTGGAGCGTAGGTGGTAAACGTGCGGTTTCGGTATGTAATCTTTTGAAAAAATATCTTGTCCTTAAACGCGGTCTTGCTGAGCTTGCCGGCAAGGTTGATGGTCAAGATATGGATCGAGAGATCATTGAAGCCGCTTGGCGTGCTGCAGATATGCCGATTGTACCGAAGCATCCTACAACTAAGTGGACAGCAGGATATATAGACGGTGATGGGTCGTTTAGCGTTCGTCGTCCAAAAGACAGAAAGTCTGCTCAGATTGTTTTGCAGATAACGAGCGAGAAGCGGCGTCGTGCAGGTGTTGAGCTACTTCATAAACAGTATGGTGGTTCTCTTTATGACCACATCAATACTGGCGTGGAGTTGACCTCATGGATACTTTCATTTGATGCGGCCAAATTCCGCGCCATGTTTGAAAGTGACAAGGGTCGATTAGCTCGATCCATGGTTCTAAAAGTTGATCAAGTGTACTTTCTTCTTGGATGCGCCAAAATGGGGCATTTCAGAGATGGAGATGCGATCAAACTGGCCATGGATAATCTGCGTACTCAACCGCATCGACTGAGCGGTCCAGGCGCTGATGTTCAGCGTTTACTAGGTACTGTGCGTGATCTTTCACCATATTCAACTGCACATCCTGGTAACCAGAACTGGCGTATGCGACAGTCAGAATTGGCAAAGGCCAATCCGACGGATTATGAAGGTGAGATTGTAACGGTCTCGTAACCAGGTCTGAACAACTGGGACCAATAGGAACCAGAGAGAAGCATGATAATGCGCTCGCACAGACTGAGTGACCTGGCAGGGTTAGCCCTGAAGCGACAGTCGGAATCGCGTATGCGATTTGCCAAAATCAAGGAGACAGAGTCAAAATCAGGACCAAGCCGACGATCACTATTCGCGACTACAAGGCGGATGGTCTACTCGGCCTCGATCGACCGACCGGAGGTTCGGTCGAGTTGTATATCGGCATCGGCAAATATTTCAGTCTGATCCTCGATGACGTGATGGAGGTCCAGTCCGATCTCAATCTGCTGTCGATGTGGTCGGACGATGCGGCGCAGCAGCTCAAGATCGTGGTCGATCGCGATGTGCTTGGCGGTATCGTCGGTGGTGCCGCGGCGGCTAACAAGGGTGCGACGGCCGGGGCGATTTCCGGCAATATCAACCTTGGCATCAAGGGCACGCCGATCACAATGGTCGGTCGCCAGGCCAATCCGCCGGTGGCGGGGCAGATTGAAATCATCGACGTGCTGCTGCGGCTCGGTCAGTGCCTCGACGAGCAGAATATTCCGGAACAGGGACGCTGGGTGGTGATGTCGGCGGCGGCCGGTCGTCAGATCAAGCAGTCTGAATTGCGGCAGGCCTATTTGTCGGGTGATCCGGTATCGATGCTGCGCAATGGCCGGCTTGGCATGGTTGACCGGTTCACGATCTATATCTCTAACCTGCTGCCGAGCGTGGCGACGGACGCCACTAACTTTGCTGCCGGTGAGCAACCGATCTTTGCCGGTCATGCTCACGGGCTGACGTTCGCCTCGCAAATCAGCAAAGTCGAAACCCTGCGAAGCGAATTGACGTTTGGCCAAATCCTTCGTGGACTACAGGTCTACGGCTATCAGGTTTTGGATCCGACTGCGATTGCGCAGGCGCAAGTTCTTTTGGCGTAAAGGAGAGGGCACCCGGCCCCCTCATCCGTTTGCAAGTATTTTGCAAACTTCTCGCATTAGGCTGCCCTTCGGAGCAGCCTAATGGCGACAAGCCCTTCATACTATGGCAACTACAGCGATAGCGAGCTGCCGACCCTGAACACGGTGGCGGACTACATCGCCGACGCCCGCACTCTGCTGCAGGACAAGGTTCCTCCTTACCGTTATGACGACCAGTCGTTGTTGACGGCGTTCAACATCACCATGCTGCACGCGCGACGGTTACGGGCGGATCTGTTCGTCTACAATCTGGCGGTGATGGGCCAGGTGCAGTCGTTCCAGGTCGTCGACGACACCAAGGTAATCATGGAGTCGCAGTTTCGGCCGTACCTGTTGCACGGATTGTGCGGGCACGCGCTGGAGCGCGATCAGGAAGACGTACAGGATCTCCGCTCCTCGACTTTCATGAACATTTTTTACATCGGGCTGGTCGGCCGCGGGATGCCTGGCGTGGCCGGTGGATCGGCGCCGGGCGGACAGGGACAGGGACGATGAGCAAATCATCCGCATGCGACAAGTACTGGCAAAAGCTGGTTGGCCAGGCCAACGTTATCCTGACCGGGGCTTCTGATGCTGAGCTTCGGGTGCAGTTGTTCGACGTGCTGCAGGAATTTTTCGGCGATTCAAATTGCTGGTTGGAAACCATTAATTTCACGGTGATTCCGGACACGTTGGAATATCCGCTGATGCCGTTGACCGGGCGCACCTTGAGGTTGTTGGGAGTAGTGGATCAGAACAACGTGCCGCAAGCGGCGGTGATGCCATCGATCGGCACGGTACGATTTTTATATCCGTACAGCAATGTGCAGCCGATGCAGGCGACGGTGGTCAAGAATGTCGACGATCCCTTTGGGTGTTATCCGCCGAACATTCCGGACTGGGTGCTGCCGGCCTATGGCGTCGGACTGCTGAGCGGTCTGCTGGGTTATATGATGTTGCAACCTGGCCAGAGCTATTCGAATCAGACCCTGGCGTCGTTTCACCTGGCTCGCTTTCGCAACACCATTGCCCATGCTCGGGTGGCGATGATGCGCGCCAATACCGTCGGTTCGCAGGCTTGGGCCTATCCGCAACAGTTTCGAGTCAGCGGTCAGCGCGGTGGCGTTAGCACCTTTAATGTAAATCCGGCGGTGCTGCGATGAATTTTATGTGTTGTCCTGAAGACGGATGCGTTCACAGCGTGACATCAGCGCATGTCGATTTGCGAATTGACAACAATGGTACTTGGATGGATGCGTTCCAGTTTGGCACCCCGGGTGACACCACTTGGACGTTAACCGGACAAAATTTCGAACTCGATGTGCAACGCAGCTCCTACGATCTGGTGCCGCTGCTGCATATGGATAGCGCTGGTGGGCAGATCGTTATCGACGACGTGGTTCAGCGGGTGATCCACTTCAATGTTTCGCCTGCGGTTCTGCAGGCCAGTTTGACTCCCGGCACTTACGTTTACGATCTGGTGATGGTCGATGCGTCAACGCCTTCCGTTCGGGTGCCGTTGATGCACGGCATGTTGATCGTCAATCAGGGTGTAACGTTTCCAGCGGGGCCCTGATGCCGGTCATCAACAACGATCCTGCCCTGGTAGAGACCCGCCCCGTCGTGGTTGTGCACGGGCCGACCGGCGCCACGGGTGCGTTTGGCGGTCCGACCGGTCCGACTGGAGCAACCGGCGCAGCGATCGTGGGACCGACTGGGGCGACGGGGGATCGTGGCGTTGGGCCGACTGGGGCAACGGGAGCGGGGGCATTTACCGGGCCGACCGGACCGATCGGTTTAACGGGGCCGCCGGGGACGCTAGGCGGATCGACGACGGTGTCTGGTTTGCCGACAGCAAGCGCTGTAGGTGGCCGGAATTTCGTTATCGATGCAACCACCACAACATTCAATAGCGTCGTTGCCGGGGGCGGCAGCAATAAAGTGCCGGTGTTTTCTGATGGGACCAGTTGGCGAATAGGTTGAGGGATCATGTCGCAGCAATCGAATATTCCCGCGCCGATCATGGCTCAGCCGGTGGTTGTAGTCGGCGGCCCCACAGGACCAAGTGGCGGCCCCACAGGGGCGACAGGGCCTGCCGGACTTGCAACGATTACGGGCGCCACGGGATCGGTAGGACCGACCGGAGTTACCGGACCGACAGGAGCGGTGGGCGCAACTGGGGCTGGCGCATTTACTGGTCCGACTGGCCGTACTGGGCCGCCCGGCTCGGCTGGCGCGGCTTCGACGGTGACCGGGCCGACCGGTCCGCTGGGGGCAACTGGTGCATCCACTGGTATTGGGGGAATTTATACTGCTGCATCGGGAGGGCCATTCGGGCCTTATGGCACGACGCTGTCTTTTATCGGGCTTGGGTTTCGCTATACGCCCGTCAGCAGCGGTCGGCTGATGCTGATATTTGCTGGCCTGGCGCGCAATTCGACCGGCGGCACCGGAGCCGGCACTTCCATCATGGCCAAGTATGGCACCGGCGCGTCTCCAGTGGCTGGCGCGGCGGGCGGTAGTGGTACGCAGTTTGGTCAATTCCAGCAGAGTTTTTCTGCTTCGGCCAACGACTATTCCGGTTTCACCGTGATGGAAATCGTGTCGTCGCTGACGCTTGGCACAACTTACTGGTTCGATCTTGCCATCACGGCGACGGCTGGCAGTACAGCCTATGTGCGAGACACTCAGTTCATGTTGATTGAGCTGTAAGATGGTGAACGTCATACCAGCGGCACCAGTGCAGGCGTTTCCGGTAGTGATCGCCGGACCGACTGGTTCGACGGGTTCGACTGGTCCTGGGGGGCCGGCTGGTGGACCTACCGGGGCAACCGGGGCGACCGGAGCGGGGGCGTTTACCGGACCGACTGGCGCGACCGGTCAGTCGGGAGTAGGCAGCACAGGTCCAACTGGAGCAACTGGAATTGCTGGAGTGGGTTTGACCGGGCCGACTGGCGCGGGCGCGTTTACGGGTCCGACTGGTGGATCGGGCGTGGGTAGTACCGGGCCGACCGGTGCTGCAGGATCAGCCGGTACGCCGGGTATACCTGGAGTTGCTGGTGCGACCGGACCGACAGGACCTGCAGGGGGAGGGGCAACAGGAGCCGGTTTGCCGGGGCCAACGGGTCCGACCGGCGCTCAGGGGTCGGTAGGCGCCCCTGGTACTCCTGGTGCCCCGGGCACTGCTGGTGCGACCGGACCGACAGGTGCGCAGGGATCGGCGGGTACCCCTGGTACGCCAGGTGGCGTAGGCGCGACTGGACCGACCGGCGCTGCTGGTTCTGTTGGTACACCCGGCACGCCAGGCAGCGCTGGCGCCACCGGACCGACCGGCGCACAGGGATCGGTGGGCACGCCAGGCAGCGCTGGCGCCACCGGTCCGACCGGCGCACAGGGGACAGCAGGTACACCGGGCACGCCAGGGACTGTTGGCGCAACCGGACCGACTGGCGCTGTTGGATCAGCAGGCACGCCGGGTGGTGTAGGCGCAACGGGAGCAACCGGAGCGACAGGGACCGCAGGTGTCGGGGCGGTGCGCTACGACATCGCGCAGGGATTGACGGCGAACCAGCAAGCGCAGGCGCGTAGCAACATCGGCGATCTGAAGAAAAACTATGTCCTCAACGGCGCGATGATGGTTTCGCAAGAGAATGGGAATGCGGCAGGTACTGTAGCTGGATATTTTCCGGTAGATCAATTCAAGGTGGGGACGCTCAATACTTCAGGCACAGCTTCGTTCGCTCAAGTCGCCAGCCCGACGCCAGGAGGATCACCAAATCGCCTGCGGTTTACGGTAACCGCTGCTGATGCGTCAATGGACGCAGCCGATCAGATACGCATACAAACCGCATGGGAGGGTTTGCGCGTTGCCGATCTCAAATTGGGGACGGCTAACGCTAAAACTGTAATCCTTCAGTTTGGGGTGAAGGCTCCCGCAGGCACTTATTGTGTCGCGTTTTGGAATGGCGCGCTCAATCGAAGCTATGTCGCGGAATATGTCATTACACCCGCAGATGTTGTTACCGGAGATGTTGTCAAGTCGGTTACCGTGCCGCTCGACATTCCCGGGGCATGGGTAGTGGATAGTACCGTTGGTCTCTATGTGTCGTGGGCACTAATGGCCGGTTCTAATGTCCAACAAGCGGCTGGATCGTGGACATCAAACGTTGGGTTTTTGGCTACGGCCAATCAGTTCAACTTCATGGGTACGGCAGGCAATGTGTTCGAATTGTTCGACGTCGGACTGTATGAGGGCAACGTCGCGCCGCCATTCATGGTACCGGACTATGCCAGTGAGTTGGCGGCGTGCATGCGTCACTGGGAGCGTGTAACTGGCGGATATCGACAGACCATGACCTCAAACGGGTGTGTGGGGGTTGTGTTTCCGTTCAAGGTGACAAAGCGCGCGCAACCAACTTGTGCTTTTACGGCTAATGCACCGACCAACTCGACCTTCAACTCGTTCAGTATGAACGATCTTAACTCCGTGGGAATTCAATTTACTGGGGCTGTAAACACGGAGAGCATTCATAACGGATTTACTGTCAACGCCAATGCGAGGCTGTGATGGCAGACTATCAACTCACCAACACCGATGTTGTGATACGCACCGATTCCGCCAACCGCGACAAGGATAGCGCTAATGGGTAAGCCACTTCGTACCGCACAACAATCCGGTCGAGATTGCGCAATGGCTTGACGATTGACGAAGCGTTGAAGCCTTTGGAGGTTAGAGATGGCCGCTGAATACCAACTCACAGCCCCTACTGAACCCTGCGCCGTTATTCGTACTTCCGATGGCGCATACATTCCGCCAGATATGGCTAACCGCGACTATAACGGCGATCCGCAAAGTCCTGGGTATCTGCAATGGCTGGCCGATGGCGGCGTGCCCGATCCCTATGTATCGCCAAAGCCGCCGCCACCGGACGCTCCTGCCATCGTTGATCAATCCTATCGCGCCGGGCTGGTTCGAGAGGCCGATCAACTGCAGGCGCAGGGCAGGAATTACGACGCAATCAAACTGCTCTTCAAAGCAAACAGCTAAAAGGAAATTTGGAAATGCCAGCCATCATCGTCAACGGCGCTACTCCCTTCGGGTCTTTGTCCAATGTGAGCATCGCCAATCTCATTAGCGCGATTGAAGAACTCCATCGCGTCAACCTCGCGGCGTCGGCGGCGCAGAGCGGCGCGCCAGAGCCGACCGGGATAGCGCTTGAAACCGGAAGCAATTTCGGCGTGCTGCCGGGGGAAACGCCCGGCGAACAAGGTGCCGCTTATGCCTACGCGCTCGATGTGCTCGATCAGGCGTTGCAGGCGTTTCTGGTTGCCAACAAGGCACAGATTACTGCGCTCGATAATGGTGGCACCTGATGGACGATGATATCATTATCGTACCGGAAGAAGACCGGGTGATCGTGGTGCCGGAAGAAGATTTCGTGATCGAAGTTCCTGGGGAATGGCGATGGATCGAGGTGCCCAATGACGCTCCTGGCCAGTAAGAAGCACACTGAAGGTGACAAGCGGCGTTGGCGGGTTAGTTACGCCAGATGGTTGGACAACACCGCTACTATCGACAAGATTGACGTGACATCGTCATCGACCACCTGCACGATTGTCGATCCTTCCGTCCTCGGCCATGAGGTGATTTTCTTTTTGCAGGATGGCGTGCTGGGCGAAGCTCTGATCGTTACCTTAGCGATGACCGACTCGTTCGAGAACGTCAAAACCGACACGATTTCGTTTTATGTTGTGGCACCTTGAGAGGAACGGATCATGAGCAAGGAAAGAAATGCCGACTCGATCAACGATATGGCGGAGCGCAAGGCCAAGATCCGGGAAGAGGCTGAGCGGATCGAAAGAGAACAGGCGGCTGCTGAAGAGCGGCGCCAGGAAAAACAGGCGGTTCGCGACATGAAGATCGAAGATGACGACGCGGACATGCTGGAGCGGCATGCTAATCGGCTCTCGGATCTCGGCACCCGTGATCAATTGCTGGAGCGGGTCCGGGAGATGCGGCTGGAGACGACGGGGAATGCGCAGCCTCCGCCATCGCCAATGACCGAGTTTCAGAAGCAGCAACTTGAGATTGAGCAACAGGCCGGCCGCGAGGCGGTCGCCAAGGCCGAAAAACTGCGGGAAGAAACCCGTGTGCAGCGAGAAAAAATGGCGGCCGAGACCAAGGCGCGCGAAGGCCATATGGCGGAGGTTCACCATCCGAACCCGGGTCAGGACGAGCAGTATCCGGGCAACAGGGCGACGCTAGGGAAACCGAAATGACCGCACTTAAGTTGGAAAAATTTGGCGGACAACTTCCGGCTTGGGATGATCGGCTGTTGCCCGATGGGCAGGCCTCTTTCAGCCTTAACACCTATCTTTTCAGCGGCGCGCTGATTGGCTGGCGGCAACCTAAGCTGCTTTACACCTTAAAAGATAGCACCTCGAAATATGTTTATCGGTTGCTGAACGAAAATCCGAACGACACCACCATTACTGCCCCCGACTCGTTCTGGATGGAGTTTGCTTCGCCGGACACCACCGTGCTGCATACACCAGTGGCCGATGATCAGTTTGAACGTTATTACTTTGCTAGTCCGGACAGCCCGCCGAAATACAACACCCGCGCTCGCATTCTCAATGGTGATCCGGCCTGGCTGCTCGGCATCCCCGGCTCCGGCTGCACTCCCGGCGTTGTTGTTACCGGCGGTGGCGATACCAGCCAGGTCGGCAATGTCAACGTGCTGCCCCCTGCCGGACCCAGCGATTACCAACCCGGCAACTCGATCTTCCTCACTCCGATCATGTCGGACGGTTCGATGTTGGTGCAGTCTGTCAGCTTCGTGCCAGCGTCGACCGATGGCCTGTTGTCATTTCAGGCGGTGGTCTACACCGACCTGAACGGTAGTCCCAACGAACTGATGGGTGTTGGCAACAAGGTGACCGGCATCACAGCTGGCGTAACCGCGGTCAGCACCATCAGCAACGGCGTCCCCGTTATCAGCGACGCCACCTATTGGATCGGAATCGCCCACGACAACGCGTTTTACATGACCGTTGCCGACACCCGCGTCCATAACGGCGCCACCATATCCAATACCTATTCCAACGGTCCGCCTGCGGTGGCGTCCGCCACTGGCGGCGGCGCGGTCTGGCAGATGTGGGGCGATTTGCTCGGCGCCAGCGTGTTTACCGCCCGGGCTTACGTCTACACCTGGGTCAGCGCCTATGGCGAAGAAGGCCCGCCGAGCCCGCCTTCGGTCGTCAACGGCTGGTCGAACGCGACCTGGACCGTCAGCCTGTTTCAGCCGACACCGGAGAACATGGGGGTCGATCGCAACATCACCACCACCCGGTTGTATCGCTCGATTTCCAACCAGACCGGGCAGGGCGCCTATTTTCTGGTCGCCGAATTTCCGGTGACGCAGGCGACTTATGTCGACACCATCGATGATAATACGGTGTCGTTGAACTCGCAGCTGGAATCATTGTACTGGTCGGAGCCCCCTGCAGATCTCAAGGGTTTCAAGGCGTTTCCGAACGGCATTGCGGTGGGCTGGAAGGCCAACGAGATCTGGTTCTCCGAACCGTTCCGTTATCATGCCTGGCCGCCGACCTATGTGCTGACGGCGGAGTTTCCGATTGTCGGTGTTGGTGTCTGTGGCAACTCGATCGTGGTCTGCACCCAGGGCTCGCCATATCTGATCACCGGTATCAACCCGTCGACGATGTCGATGACCAAGATCAACCTGCCGGAGCCGTGTCTTCACAGCGGTTCGATCGTTACCACCGACACCACGGTATTGTACGTTTCGCAAAACGGGCTAATGCAGATCAGCCAGTCCGGGGCTGGCTCCAATGTCACCGAAGGCTGGATCAGTCGTGAGAAGTGGCAGGCTCTGATTCCACACAAGTTCATCAGGGCCGTAAAGCACGCCACGTCTTATTTTGCCTTTGGCACCAAGGTCGGTGACGACGCCAGCGTGGCACAGCAGGGTTTTACCGTAGAGCTGTCGAGCCAGGACCAGACCTCGTTTACGGTCTGGCCGCAGCCGGGCGGACATCGGCTTGGATTTTCGCAACTGTCGAGCCCTAATAATTTTGATATCGACAATCTGGAGCTGGATCCATGGACCGGGGTTTGTTTGCTCGTACAGAATGGAGGCGTCTGGTATTACGATTTCACCGATCCCGTACCGACCATCGTGCCGTACAAATGGCGGAGCAAGGTCTACCAGCAGAATGCGCGGAAGAATTTTCAGGCGATGCGGGCCTGGTTCACGGTGCCGCCCGGCACACCGCCACAGGTCGATCGTAATACCAACGACCCGCAGGCGGCATTGGGACCAAATCAATACGGTATTATTCGGGTCTATGTCGACGATGAGTTGTGGTGCACGCGCGAGCTGCGATCGAGTGGCGAGCTGCTCAGGATCTATTCCGGCATCAAAGGCGAGATGTGGCAGTTCGAGGTGGAAGGCAGGGTGAATCTCTCGAACCTGCAGTGCGCGACTTCCGTGAAAGAACTCGGACTTGTCTGAGAGGAGAACTTCAATGCACAAAGCCATGCCACGACCGATCCCGCGAACCGCACTAAGAGCCTCGCCGAGGACCAACGGCAGCGCAGCCCCGGTTTGTCCGATCTCGCAATCGCAGGCGGTGCCGCCGCAGCCGCCGCGCAAGCTTCCCGGGCTACCCAAGGTCACCGACCTGCCGTCAGTGATCAATGTGCTGAACCAGATCGTCATGATGCTGAATAACCCGGTGTCAAACTATACCGAGATCGAGCGGGTGACGACGCCGGTGCGGATTTACAACCCCAATGATTCCGAACAATGGGTGGATGTTGACCGCATTACTTTCCTGAATTTGGAGGATAGCGTTACCGGCGGTCAGATCATCTGGAAATATTGATGGCAGTCGACTACGGCGAGGATTTTCTGCAGCGCATCACCGGGGTGCACTGGCGCGAGAAGCAGCCTGCTGGCCTGCCTTATGCGACCTTCGTGTTTGGCGGCCTTAGTTCTGAAGGGGGCGGTCTGGGCGGGGTCTACACCGTTACCGCCACCAAGGAAGATCTGAAAGACACTAGTCCGGACGCCAAATACAGGTTCGAGTCCGGCATGAAACTGATTTCCCTTGTGGATACTTTTGAATCTGTCGCCAGTTCCTACGCCTTGATTATGCGAACGGATGAAAAAGATCCGACCAATAAAACCTTGCGGCCGACATTCCTGGTGGCTGGCAACAAGGCCGAATTTTCCGAAGGTGAGGATAACACCGGAAATCCCATCCGTGTTACCACGATAACCACGCTGATCTATCGTTCCAGTGACGGGTTGAACTGGAGCCAGGTATTTGAGGGAAGTCCAGTTATCAGTCCTCCCGGTCTAACCAGCTATGTTTATGGTAACCCTGTAGCTCTGGTATGGGATCCGGCCAGCGAGGCGTTTTACTTTGATGTTAATCGGGGCAATAGAGATGTTACCTTGATGTCTAAGGATGGCACCGACTGGGGTGAGATCAGCAGTGTTGATACGGGTGGTTCTGCAGATTACAGATCGGCTTTTCCGCCTACCTATTGCAGCCAGAACGATTGTTTCGACGACAACGGCAACAACGTGCCGGATGGCGTCATGAAGCACGACCTTGACGCCAAATTGACTATCAAGCCGGAACAGCCGCCGATCATCAGTTACGGTCAAGGCGGTCATTCATTCGACAGCAGTAGCGATGGTGTAACTTACGGCGGTCCGGGCATCGTGGTTAACGACGAGTTTTTACTGAAAAATTTCACGACATCGGTGCCATTTCCAAAAGTGTTCGGGGTGGCTGGGCTACATAATATCTGGATGGCGGCTGGCTCCAACGATCAAGCTGGCGATAGCGGCGCGTTGGCGGCTTCGACCGATCGGGGCCGAACCTGGACAGTCTATGCCGCACCGGCAGGCGGCATTCATACCATCGTGGCCGGGGCTTACGGCTAAGTAGGGAACGGTCTTTTAAGCTTTTCTTAATGGTTTTGTGCTTAGGCGGAAACTGGGCGTTTTCGGGAGCTTGAACTATGGCGATGAACCTCACCCCGGGCTGGTATCCCGGCATCGGCACCCAGCAATCGTCGTCGAACGAGGTGAGCTACACCAACCCTGCTTACAATCAGAATTTCAACGTCTCCAGCTCCTACATCCCGAATTACTCACAGACGCCGATCCTGAACTCGATTGCCCAGTACGCCCAGCAGATGGCGCCGCAGGTCTACCAATGGGGGATGGACCAGTTCAACAAGAACCAGGGCAACATCGACCAGATGATGAAGAACGCCATGACCTATGCGAGCCCGCAACGGGTCGCACAGGAAATGGGTATGGCGCAATCCGGGGTGATGCAGGGCGCCGAAGCCGGGCGGCAGAACGCGATCCGTGATCTGCAGAGCTACGGCATCGACCCATCGGCCGGACGCTACGCTGGGCTCGATACTGCCAACCAGGTGATGTCCGGCGCGGCGGCGGCCGGTGCCGGCAATCAGCAGCGGATGGCGACTCAGGCCACTGGCAACACGCTGCAGCAGCAGGCGCTGGCGTCGAGCCTGCAGAACATGCAGTACGGCTACGGCGCGTCGAACGCCATGAACCAATTGCTCGGCACCGGGATGTCGCTGAAATACGATCCGCTGGGGACGGCATCGATGGGTGGCGGGTTTGGTGGCAGTGGCGGCGGCTTCAGCTCGAAGTCATCTCAGAGTGGCCCGGCGGGTTACGGCTATGGCATCGCGGCGCCTAGTGGCGGAGGGGGCGGTGCTCTTCTGGCCAAGGGTGGGTTTATCCCCGACGAACTTAGCAAGTCCAATGGCGGCAAGGTCGACGACGTTCCCGCCAATTTGACCGCCGGCGAGTTCGTCATCCCCAAGGACGTCGTCGAGTTCAAAGGCAAGGAATTTTTCTACAAGCTGATGGCTCAGACGCGGCGGATGCGGGCGACGAGCGGCGGAGATAGACCGGCTCAGCTCGGTTATGGAGCAAGCTGATGCGCTACAAACGCCCGGCCGGGTTTGGCAGCAAGATGCGAACAGGTTTTGCCAATGGCGGTAATGTTGCTGATGATCCGCTGGCCCAAAAATTAGCCCCAGTGAGAACGGTCGATCCACGCGACGACGACACCGTCAATCCCGGTACGGGGGCGAAGTGGGATCCGCAGACTTTTGGCCTGGCGGCGATGGGCTATGCCCGGGGCGGTGTCGTTGGCTTTGCCCGAGGCGGTTCGGTCAGAAGCACCGAAGGCGATGTCACCGACCCCAATGCATGGCCGTCGGAACGAACGCAAAAGGTTCAGGGCTGCAACATTGCAGGCGGCTACAGTTCGCAAGGCTATACTGACCAGGGGACCTCCTGCATCATCGGTGGCGATGCTGCCAAGGCGCTGGAGACGCAGCGGCACGCCGCGGACGACGCCCGCGCTTATGCCCAAAATCCGCTACCGCCGGCCCCCGATATCAGTGGATCGGGGAGTGGAACGCCAGCCCTGGGGGCTACGGTCAGGGGTTATGTTCAGGGCGGTGCCGTGCGTCGGGGCTATGCCGATGGCGGCACGGTCACCGACGATCCCAACACTACTCCTCCGCAGCCGGGTGCTTCGCAAGCAGATCCCGTGGAAGAAGAGCGCAAGCGCCGGTTGCTAGAAGCGCAGGCTCAGGTCGATGCCGACCGGCAGCGCCAGCAGCGCCAGCAGCAGCTTGACCAGGTCCAGCCGCAACAGCCCGAAAAGTCCGCGCTCAGCAAGATCCTGGACTACGGCATGTCGGCGCTGGGTATCAATCAGGCACGTGCCGATCAACCTCCGGTAGCTGGCGGACAAGTGCCCGAGCCAACAGCCGCCCCGCCTGTTTCAGCTGCTCCGGCTACCGGATACAGTCGTGGTGATCCAACCGATCTGCAGTGGGGGGCGGCCGGCCTTCCTGCCACGCCGTCGCCGACCGAAGGTCCGATGGACACGCTGGCCCGGGCACCGGGACAATTGCTTAAAAAAGCCGGAGAATATCTCACCGACACCGGTCCGAACCGGGTGCCGCTCAATGAGCGGATTACGGAGCCTGGATTTATTAATCGATGGAACGAGCAGTTCAAAGATTTTATGAGCGGTGGCCATCCGAACAAGATGTCGGATGAAGATTTCATCAAGTTGCAGCACAGCGATCCACTGGGCGATCACAGCAAGGTAATTCACGATGAATTCCAGCGGCGGGTGCAGGCCGGCGACAATGACGGCGCGCTGGCCCTGGTGCAACATACACGGGTTGGTTTTGATGCTGTTCGCGGCGTAGTCCAGCATGCACTCGATCTCGGTGATACCAAGACTGTCATCAACGGTCTGCAGCGACAATTGCAGATCATTCCGAATGGGCGCAATGCTACGGTGGGTCAGACGGCAGATGGCAGATTTGTCATTCGTACGGCTCCCGATGCTGGATATCCCGGGGAATCCCGCGAGCATGTGCTGACGCCACATCAAGTTTACGATCTGGAACACGGTCATGGTTTCCAGTTCGATCATCTGGCCCATAACGGCCTCGACGAAACGCTTGATATCACCACCGGCAAAAAACAGCCGCTTTACGTGCCGCCGGAAGGCCGGGGGACCAGCAAATATGGCGTCGGATATGATCTGCAGCCCCGCTATACTGGCACGGTAACTGATAGCGGATTGCCAATCGATTCACCGGCCGGGTTGATGGAGCGGGCGGAAGTAGCCCGGCAACGTGGTGCGGTCGACAAGGAAGCTACCGACTATGCCGATCGAGCTAAAGCTGCGGTCAATCGCGGGGTGCCGCCGGAGCAAGTGCATCAATTCCTCCGACAAGGCGGCGATCCCTACGCCCAGCAGGGATCAGCATCTGCAAGGCCGGACGTTACTGTCGATGCCAACGGGCGGCCGGTTTACGGACCGCGAACCAACATTCCCGGTGCTGGTTCGCCCACTGTCGAGGGTTTACATGACGAGACTGGCTTTACGGGTCTGAAGAGCGTCACCGATCGCGGCGGTCGATATGTATCTGGTCATGAGGAAAGCGTAGGTAAAAATAGCGCCAGCGAACGGACGAGCTATGGCATCCGTCCGCCATCCTATTTCGAAAATCCTGCAGCTAACAAACCACCGGCTTTTACCGGCTATGCCTACGGCGAGCGCCGTGCTGGCTACCGGGCGCCGGTCTCGGCCGAAGATGCCCGCTCGATGTCGCAAACTCCGATCGGACCACAGCCACCACCCGGTGGCGTGACGCCTTCCCAGCCATCCGCGGCAGATCAGGTTCAGGCGATCCGAGGCGGCGTCGGTTACGCCAATGCCAATGCACCACCGGCAGCCTGGGATGCCGACACCGCCAGGGCCTATAATGCCCGATTGGCAGGACAGCAGCAGGATATCCGAGGGACGCAGGATCCGAATTACCTGGCGCGCCGGGAAGCCGCGGTTGCCAGGATTGCACCAAACTTTGCTACCGCTGAAGCTGTGAGAAACGAGCCGCTGCGCCGGGCCAATAGCCCGACGGCAGCTGAAAGGGCAGAGGATTTCCGGACCCGATCAGCTGAAGTCGAACGGCGAATTCAGGCCGGTGAACCGGTCGGGCTGAGCGCCGATCAGTTATTGAGAGACCAGAATGCAACGCTGCCGCCACGGCAGGCGGCTACGCCCGACTCGATGGTGGATGCCCAGCGTCGGTTGGCGTTCCGTGAGAACCGGCCGTACACTCCGCAGCAGGAAGCCGCTGATCGGGCCCATGCCGAGGCCATGCAGTTGCAAACGACCAAGGGTCGGACGGCCGAGAACGTGGCTGGCACTAAAGCCAAGAGCGCCGAGAACGTCGCTGGCACCAGGGCGACAAGCGCCGAGAACGTGGCTGGCACCAGGGCCAAGACTGCTGAAAATATTGCTGCCAGAGCCGATGAGACCAAGCGCTATACCGAAGACCAGCACAACGCCCGTGCCGCCAACGTGCTGGCGCAGAAGAACCAGTATCTAGCCTATCTCGACAACAAGGCCACCCAGGATCGGATTGCGAAGACTGAAAACGTTGAAACGCGAGGACGTATTGACGCCCTTCGAACCAAACTCGCCCACGATATCAAGCCGGAGCCCGGAGAACTGGAAGCCTATCAGCAGGTGGTGGATCGCGGCCGACAGCCCAACACGACGGCGTCGGATTACCGGTTGTCCAGAAATGCTCCTTCGCTGCCAAATGTCGGAGCGCCAGCGGCTCCAGCAGCTCCAGCTACAATAGAAACGCAGCCAGCTAGGCAGCAAGTTGCTCCAACAGCTCCAGCTGGGGCTGCTGCTCCCAAACAATATCCGGGATATTCCATCGTCTATAAGCCTGATGGATCCTACGCGTATGTGAAGCAGTGACATGGCCTATGACGACGAGGATGAAGGCCCTCCGCCCGGGTTGGTCATCGATCAATCGGAAGCGAAGCGCGGTGGTTGGAGCCCGGAACCTGCGCGCCAGGAAGCA